>ENA-UOJN01000522-UOJN01000522.1-human-gut-metagenome-genome-assembly--contig:-C125IIP-NODE-522-length-31651-cov-13.812888_pt1 | contig 31651 bp, 18 predicted proteins | sample MGYA00242350_ERZ723897 | MGnify/ENA metagenome assembly ERZ723897 | reverse complement strand
TATTATACATGAATTCCTTGAGAATAAGGTGTCAACTTTATTTATACAACATCAAATGAGAAGTATCAGAAAAAGTTGTCACATGATTTTGAAAGAGCATTCGAGAAGCACATAATTCCTAACCAGTTGTTTGGATCTGTTATACCTTTGACTATAGGGGATGATGTTAAAATCGAAAGCGATAAAGAATCAGCGTCATCAATGATTTATTCATATGCGGAAAAGTTAGCATCATATCCGCAAGTTCAAAATCAAGGAGATGGGATAAAAAGCTTTGTTGGTATTATGCTGTATTTAATGATTGACCATTATAGGACATTTTTAATTGATGAACCGGAATCTTTTCTTCATCCACCACAGGCCAAAATAATGGGAGAAATCATAGGTCAAACATTATCGGAGCATCAACAGGTTTTTATTTCAACTCACTCGGAAGAAATAGTCAAAGGTTTGCTTGAAGTATGTCCTGAACGGGTAAAGATGATTCGCATTACCAGAACAGGGAATGTAAATAATTTTTCTATTCTTGGGAATGAAAACTTCAAAAAAATATGGGGAGATCCGCTATTGAGACATTCGAATATAATGGCAAGCCTTTTTCACAAAACTGTCGTGCTTTGTGAAAGTGATTCTGACTGTAGATTATATTCAATAATTGATAGTTATTTGAAGCAAAAAGAAGGACATTTTTCCGAAACAATGTTTATATATTGTGGAGGAAAGCAACGCATGGCTAAGATAGTTTTTTCATTAAAAGAGCTAAATATTGATGTGAAGTTAGTTCCAGATTTAGATGTTCTTAATGATGAAACCATATTTAAAACAATAACGAATTCTTTTGGGATATCATGGGAGGTGTTAGAGAAGGACTATAGAATTCTCATCTCAAATCTGGGGAATGGAAGAAGTATAAAGAGGGAAGAAGCCAGAGCAGCCATTGAGGCTATACTAAATAAAAACAGGAATGATGTACTGTCTAATAAAGAAAGTAAAGATATACAAGAAGTGGTAAAAACAAAAAGTATATGGTCTGATTTGAAAAAGTCAGGTGTAAGAGGATTTCCACACGGAGATGCTGCTTTAGCGTTTGAGAAAATGAACTCAATTTTAAAGGAAAATGGAATTTATGTTGTACCTGTAGGAGAACTCGAATCTTTTATTACAACCGTAGGTGGGCATGGGCCTAATTGGGTTAATTCAGTACTGGAGACTTATCCAGATTTAGAGAATTCAATTTATAATGAAATCAAAGAGTTTATACAAAGTATGGCACTGTAGGATTACAGTTACTTATAATTAGGGTATTTGAATAATAAGCAAAATAGACAGGATGCAAAAGCCGTGAAAGCTAATGCATCCTTTTTTGCGCTAAAAATGAGAAGGAGGTGATGCCTTTGATTGTGATAGAGATATAAATGTCAAACTTTTTTATTTGTAACAGACTTTTAAATGTCAAACTTTTTTATGAAAGGACAGGCATTATGTACGAAAAACTAGATAAGCTCCGCGCAGAAGTGGAGCGCTGTAAAAGTAAGATTGAAGATGATAAGGCAAAGCTTAAGGCAGCTGAAGCTAAACTTCAGGAAGCTGAAAACTCACAGATTCTTGCTGATGTCGGTGCTCTTAATCTTTCTCCTGAACAGTTGGCTGAGTTCTTGAAACTTGCCACCAGTGGAAAGCTGAATAGTGCCGGAACTTCAAACAGTTATGGTAATACGGTTGCAAATACCGATCATGACACAGATATTGATGACGAAACGGAGGATTTCGACGATGAAGAAAATTAAAAACAGAATACATGGGAGAATGATTGCGGCCGTAACGATTGTTGCGGCTTTTTTATTTGGAACAACTCCAATCGTGGCATTTGCAGGAGGCTATGAATGTACCTGTGAAACCAAATGTACTGAGGATTGCATTAATCCCGACTGTGAGCTTTGTAAGATCAATTATGAGCTCTGCTGTGGAGATGAAGTGACCGAAGATCCGGAAGCTACAGCTGAGGAGATTGAAGAGGAATGGGGACCGCTTACACCTGATGGCAATATGACTCTTGTGGATGATTATGGTGCTCCGAGCCAGGCAGGAAAACAGTTTATCACTGTTGTAACCAAGTCTGGAAACTATTTTTACATCATTATTGATCGTGATGATAACGGAACCGAAACAGTTCATTTCTTGAATATGGTTGATGAGGCTGATTTATTGGCGCTTATGGATGAGGATGCCGTAAATGATTACATTGCTCAGAAGGAAGCAAAGGAAACAGAACCTACAATCACTGAGGAACCTACTCAAACTGAAGAGACTGAGCCGGCAGATGAACCGGTGGAGCCTGAGAAAAAGAAGAACTCAGGTGTGTTAGTTATCGTGCTGATTTTAGCTATTGGTGGTGCAGGAGGATACTTCTACTTTAAGAAGGTTAAGAACAAAAAGCCTAAGGTAGATAACCACCTGATTCTGATGCTGATTACGACGATGAAGAGGATGATTATCTTGATGGTTTAGCTGATGAGGTAGATGAGATTCTTTCTTTTGATGACGAGGATGAATCCCGAGTGCTCAAAGTTGAGCAGTCGGATTCGGATGAAGATGAATCGAAAGAGGATGAATAGGAGGCATATTATGGCGAGAAAATCACGTTACCTGAGATATGCGAACGCCATGAAGAAGGGACAGGCTGAAAAGCCTGCTCTTTCTATTAAGGGCAAACTTTCTCAGATGAAAGAGAAGGCAAAAGAGGTTAATAAGAAGCCTGTAGAGGCTCAAGGAGAGGAGGAATCATAAATGGCATATGATACAAGCACATTTGATCCAAAGGCGGCTGCAGAGGCCAGAAAAGCCGAAATGGAAGAGATAACAACGAAGCTTGAAAAAGGGGTTAAGGATATTTTTGATGGAGAGAATTATCAAGCGTATTTGAATTTCTGCGCAAAGCTTCCTCGATACTCTGTTAATAATCAGATCCTTATCATGATGCAGAAACCGGATGCTACGATGTGTCAGTCTTTTACCAACTGGAAGGAAGCAAACAGATTTGTTCGTAAGGGTGAAAAGGGAATCCGTATTTTTGCTCCGGCTCCATATAAGATGCAGAAGGAACAGGATAAGATGGATGCTTCAGGTAAGGCTATCCTCGATAAAGACGGGGAGCCGGTAAAGGAAACTGTTGAAGTTACTATTAACGCATTCAAGCCTGTAAGCACTTTTGATATCAGCCAGACTGATGGTGAACCGGTTCCTACTCCGGGAGTTGATGAATTGACAGGAAGCGTTGAAGGATATGAGACGCTTCTTGCTGCAATCAAGGAAGTTGTTCCTGTGCCAATTTCTTTTGAGCAGATCGATTCCGGAGCCAAGGGCTTTTATCATCTGGAAGAAAACAGAATCGTAGTGCAGGAAGGTATGAGTGAGGCTCAGACTGTTAAGACTTTGCTTCACGAGGCTTCACACCAGGCACTTCATTCTAAAGAGGCTATGGACTCTGCAGGAGAGAAGAAATCTAAGAATCAGAAAGAGACGGAGGCTGAATCTGTAGCTTACGTCGTTTGCCAGCATTATGGCATTGATACTTCGGATTATTCGTTCCCTTATGTAGCAACATGGTCTGCGGATAAAGAAGTACCTGAGCTCAAAGCGTCGCTTGATACGATTCGAAGAACAGCATCGGAACTCATCGTAAAGATTGATGAAAAGGTGCAGACGTTTACAACAGTAAAAGAAATGGATCAGTTCATGGAGGCTCACGGTGATGAGCTCCCTTTCGATAATCCGGAGGTAGATCGTCCTGTTGGATATATCAAGATCGAACCTCCGGTAGATTTTGGAAAGGACGAGCCGGAGAGGTCGATTAAGCTTTCTGTAGAAAAGGCAGACAAGGATTCTGAGAAGAAGACAGAAAAGAAGAAAACTTCCGTAAAGGAAAAGCTGAAAGCAGAAAAAGCTAAGTCTGCCAAAACTAAGAGCCCTAAGAAAAACGCAGATAAAGATATGAGGGAGGCAATCTGATATGGAGAAAAAGAGAAAAACCAAGATTCAAAAATGGGATGAAGTAGGCGGCGCAGTTGAGACTGAGATCGAGGTTGCGGGAGACTCTTTTGATGAGACTCCCGGCGCCGGTCCTTCTGTAAGCAGAAATCCCATGCGTGGCATCGAAGATATGGTAGAGCAGAATGATAATTCCTTTGATGGCGTTATCAATAATCTGCCCGAACCTAAGCCGGTGTGTCAGGTTGATGCTGCTGAAGTCATTGAGCAGGAGCAGAAAAAGAAATCTGTTCTTAAAAAGTTACAGGAGGCTCCGACTCCTGAACCTCCGAAGCCTGCAAGGGGATGCGTGCTGTGTGGGGAATTGGAAAGGATCTAAAATGCGTGAGTATACGGATTATATCCGAGTCATGCTTAAGAAGGGCGACCGCGAAAAGATAGAAGAGCGGATGAAGGAGGCGGGCATTAAGAATATGTCCGCCTATATCCGTAAGATGGCTATTGATGGTTATGTGGTTCGCCTAGATCTTTCAGATGTGAATGAGGTTGCACGTCTTCTTCATATCAATTCCAACAATCTGAACCAGTACGCAAAACAGGCAAATACCAATGGCAGTATCTATTGCGGAGATATTCAAAATCTCAAGCGTCAGCATGAAGAGTTATGTAGTTTGTTAAAAGCCATCTATCAGCGGTTTTTAACGATTTAAGAAAAGAGGTGATTATTATTGGCTGCGACCAGGCTTATTGCCATGTATCAGAACAAAGGGCGTTCTGTCCTTCAGAAATGTCTGAAGGACAGAACCGATTATGCTCAGAATCCCGAAAAGACGGAAGGTGGTGAGCTGGTCTGCAGCTACCGATGTGATCCTGAATTTGTTGAGGAACAGTTTGCATTTTCCAAGAGAGAATATCTTGAGATAACCGGAAGAAAGATTGTCGGGGATATCATTGCATATCAGATTCGGCAGTCCTTTAAACCTGGTGAGATTACACCGGAGGAAGCAAATAAAATTGGCTATGAAACAGCGATGCGCTGGACAAAGGGACAACATGCTTTTATTGTTGCGACCCATGTTGATAAGGCGCATATTCATAATCATATTATCTATAACTCAACAGCACTTTCGTGTGACAGAAAGTTTAGGAACTTTTGGTTTTCAGGCGTGGCTCTTCAAAGAGTCAGTGATCTTGTTTGCCTTGAAAATGGTCTTTCGGTTATAGAACCGGTTAAGCCCAGTGAGAGAGTTAAGAGAACTGAGTATCCTGACAGACGGAGCTTTCGTGAAGATATCCGTGATGCAATTGATGCATGCCTTGAACAGAATCCCAAGGATATGGATGAGCTATTACGGCTCCTTCGTGAAATGGGATATGAGAGTAAACGAGGAAAATATGTCTCAGTAAAAGGGAAGGAGCAGAAGAAATTCCTTCGTTTTCGATCTCTTGGAACCGGGTATCGAGAGCAAGATCTAGAACGTATCTTTGCAGGTGAATCTCGTGAGAAGGTTGCTTCCGCCACCGAGAAAACTGAGCCTAAGCTTGATATGCTTCTTGATATTCAGAAGATGATTGCCAAAGGTAAAGGACCTGGCTATGAAAGATGGGCTAAGGTTCATAACATCAAGCAGATGGCACAGACGCTTCTGTTTTTGGAAGAGCATAATCTTAGAGATTACGATGAACTTGCAGCCAAAGCTAAATCAGTTTCAGACAGATTTGCTGAGATAACGGAACGCCAAAAGTCTTTGGAGGCAAGACTTACAGAAATCACAGATCTTAAAAAGCATATCATCAATTACTCTAAGACAAAGCAGATTTATGTAGCTTACCGTGAAAGCGGATATAGCAAAAAGTTCTTTGAGGAACACCGTGAAGAGATTACTCTTCATAAGGCGGCTAAGGAAGCTTTTTCTAAAATCAAAGGTAAAATACCTACGATAAAAGAGTTGAATGCTGAATATTCGGAAGTACTTGGTGAGAAGAAAAAGACTTATGCCGAGTATCGGCAAGCTCGCCAGGAGATGAAAGATTACCAAACTGCGAAGTACAATATCGATAGATTCCTTCAGACTGAGGAACAAGAGAAACAAGCAGAAAAGCAAAAACAGAATACAAAGGCCAGATAAGATTTGGGGTAATTCTACTTTTAACAGAAGTAGGGTTGCCCCTCTTTTTTACGTTCCGGGAGAAATGCATTTAGCGCCAACTTGTTGGTGCGTGGCTCCGAGTGAAACGAGGTTCTTGGGGGATTGGGGGCAAAGCCAGCCAACAAGCAAGGAGCGTCGATGATAATCGAGGCACTGCTTGCGAAAATGAAAAAACTTTGTTATGAGTCCGTTTTAACGGACATCAAATGTGGATAATGGAATGTGGGAGGTTAGGTGGCGCTCACTATATTTCAGGCGGATGAAGAAAAGAATTGTAAAAATTTATTAATAAAAAATTGGATTTAGTGTACCAAAACATCGTCTTTTACTTTCTAAAGATTTATCGTGACTTTTGATGCCTGCCATGGTATACTTTTCACTGGGTACGTATTTTTTGTTTTGCGCTATGTGCGCAACTTAGTGAAAGGAAAAAATATGGCTATATCTTATAACGGCTTATGGAAAATGCTAATTGACAAAAACATGTACAAGAAGGATCTTGCTGCAGAGCTTAATATTAGTTCTGCTACTATGGCTAAAATGGGCAAAGGTGAAAATGTCTCTCTTGATGTTCTTCAGAAAATTTGCGAGTACATGGATTGCAACATTGGCGACATCATGAGTTTTGAAAAAGAAGAGAAAGAAGAAAAGGACGGTTGAGCATGGAATATAACGCAAGTGCGACTAAGCACCTTTTCTGGTTCGTAGAAACCAGAGAGACTGCCCGCCTTCTTGGAAATCATTCCATGGATGAGGTTAGGCAGATTGTAATAGAGGAAAACTTGTATCAACAAAAATCCGATTCCAGACTGATAAATGAATTTGGTTGTATCCGTAAAAGACTTGAAGCACTTCCGGAGGAACTTCAAAGAATGATGGTCACAGCGGATATTAATACCGGAAAGCTTATTGCTTTCGTTGGTTGTATGGCAGCGGATAAATTGTTATTTGATTTGATGTATGACGTTTACAGAAGAAAGATTTATCTTGGGGAACCTACATTAACAGATGCTGACCTGAATATCTTTTTTAAAGATAAGCAGGATCAGAATGAAAAGGTTGCAGCGATTACTGATACATCAGTCAAAAAGCTGAAGCAGGTTTATAGCAAGTATATGTTTGAGGCAGGATTGCTTACAGGAAAGATTTCTGACAAGCAGGTAAACAAGCCATATATTGATCCGGATCTTAGATTCGCACTCCAGAGGAATGCGATGGATAAATATTTGGCAGCTTTAACAGGAGAAAAGTAATGGAGTTTAATGAACGCTTAGACAAAATCTGGGACAGAATTTCAGATCAGGACTTCTTGGCAAACCGAGGAGTTGCTAACGAGGTTCGATACTACGTTTTTGATTATGAGCCATGTGATGAACTTATTATCAGAGACAAAATCAAGGCATTAAAGAAGCAGAACAATCCGGATGCTGACGGATTTCAGATTTTAGAGTTTGATCTTTATGAGATGGTAATAAGCATCTTGGAAGAAAAGGGATACATCGATAAATGTGTCAAATTTGAAGAACAGAAAGGTATGGAGTATCTCTATACAGCAGTAACAAAGATGCTTCGCCTTACAAATGATGACAACTTGATTGTGAATCGAATTTTGGAGAGTACACCTGAAAATGCAGTTGTCTTTTTGACAGGAGTTGGAAAGGTATTTCCTTTCGTAAGATCTCACAATGTATTAAACAACTTGCATCAGGTTCTTGATAGTGTGCCGGTAGTTATGTTCTATCCGGGCACATGGAATGGACAGAGTCTAAGCTTATTTGGAACGATAACAGACGGAAACTACTACAGAGCATTTCCGCTCATTGTATAGGAGGGTGACAAATGAAAATCCAGGATATGTTTGAGAAAAAGATTACCCGTGAGATTAAAGGTGTAATCAAAGTTGGCCAGAAGGATGACGAGAACGTATATCAGGAATTGGATGAGTACGTTGTTACCACTGAGCTTGAAAAATACATGAACCGTTTCTTCGATGCATATAAGAGGAGTGTTACCGGAAGAACGGACAATATGGGTGTATGGATTTCTGGTTTCTTTGGAAGTGGTAAATCTCACTTTCTTAAAATCTTGTCATACATCTTAAGTAACCGTGTAGTAGAAGATGAAGATGGTGCAAAGAAGGAAGCAGTTTCTTTCTTCACTCAGGGAGTAAAAGTCGAGGATAGCAAACTGAAAGACAAGATTGCGGAGGTTGCTTCCGAGTGCGGAGACATTGATGTAATTCTCTTTAACGTAGATTCAAAGAGTACGACTGATTCCAAAATCAACAAAGAAGCTATCAAGGATGTATTCATGAAAGTCTTTAATGACCATCTTGGATACTGTGGTTCGATTCCTTTCCTTGCAGATTTTGAGCGTAAACTGGATGACCAGGGACAGTACGAAGCCTTTAAGCAGAAGTTCGAAGAGATAGAAGGAACTTCTTGGAAAGAAGGTAGAGAAGATTATTATTTTGTTCAGGATTCAATTGTACAGGCCATCACCGAACTTGGAATCATGAGTGAGGAGTCTGCTCGTAGTTGGGCAGATAATGCAGAAAAGTCTTACAGTCTTTCAATTGATAAGTTTGCTGAATATGTAAAGAAGTATTGTGACAAGAAAGGCAAGAACCATCATATTCTTTTTCTTGTAGATGAAATCGGACAGTACATTGCAGACGACAGCAAGTTAATGTTGAATCTTCAGACTGTAACAGAGGATCTTGGAACAGCCTGCGGAGGTAAAGCATGGATTGTTGTTACATCGCAGCAGGATATTGATTCTATAACCCAGACAATGGGCGAAGATTTTTCTAAGATTCAGGGACGTTTTGCAACAAGAATTGCTCTTTCCGGAGCAGATGCCGCAGAAGTTATTAAGAAGCGTATCCTTTACAAAAAAACTGAGGCAAGACCTATTCTTGAAAACTTGTATAAGGAATATGAGTCCTCAATTAAAAATATTATTACATTCAGTGAAGGCACGCCAAACATGCCGCTTTATACAGATGCTGAGGAATTTGCAGATGTCTATCCGTTCATTCCTTATCAGTTTAAGTTGGTGGGAGATGTACTTACTGCAGTTCGTCAGTTCTCTTCCAGTGGTAAACATCTTGCTGATGGAGAAAGATCACAGCTTGCTTTGTTCAAAGAAGCCGCAGTTGCATATGCAGATGAGAGAGAGGGCTTATTAGTTCCTTTCAACGCTTTCTACAGTGCATTGGATGATTTTATTGATCACACTCATAGAATTGTTATCACTCAGGCATCAAGAAATACAAGACTTAATAATTTTGACGTTGAGCTCCTTAAGGTTCTCTTTATGACAAAGCACCTTAATAACTTTAAGCGTGATGTAGAGAATCTTACAACTCTTATGATCTCTAAAGTGGATCAGGATAGGTTGGAATTATCTAAGACTGTAGAGAAGTCTTTGTGTGCTCTTTGTGATGAAGCACTTGTTCAGAAGAACGGCGATGAATACACCTTCCTTACAAACGAAGAACAGGAAGCAGAACTTAGAATCCAGCATTACAATATCGACCCTAAAGATGTGGTTGATTATGTAGCGCAGGTTGCTTTTGAGGAAGTAATAGTATTCCCAAATAACAAGTACAGATATAACCCTCGTTATCAATTTTCATTTAATCAGTTGATTGATGACAAGGCATATAGAAATAATGTGTCTCATAAAATAGGTCTCAAACTTCTTACTGCATATAGCGGAAAAGAAGATGAGGTCGCTCTTGGTTTGCTTTCATATCAGGAGAAGTGTGTTGTAGTTCGTATGTCAGACGATTATGCATATCTTGCAGAAATTGATGGCATGAAGAAGATTGAGGCATTCTTGAATGATCCAACATCGGCAAATCTTACTGACTTCGATATCATCAGTGCGAATAAGAGAAAAGAGCGTTCTCAGAAGGCTAAGAGAGTTAGTGACTACATTCGTTTTGCATTAGAGAATGCAGATATCTATGTGGCTGGTTCTAAGATTTCTACGAAATCAAAGGATGTTACCTCTCGTATTTCTGAAGCATTTGAAAAGCTGATTAACAGCGAATATCACAAATTAAAATGCATGGAGTCTCAGCCTTCTCAGTCAGACATCATGGATGTATTAAAACAGCCTAAGACTCAAATATCCATGAGCGATTTGGGATTTGGAAATGAAAGAAATCACGACGCTCTTGCAGCTGTCATCGATGAAATCAGATATGCCGGTGCTCATGCGGCGCAGTATTCTGTAAAGCAGGCATTGGATCAGTTTATGGATCCTCCTTATGGATATACAGAAGAGGATATAGAGTTCCTTATTGCTACTTTGTACCGAAAGGGACAGATTAGCTTGAAGGTTAATAGCATTATTTACACTCCTGCAAGTACCACTCCGGAGGATGCATATAAGTACATCACTAAGAGAGAGTTCCGCGAAAAGGTACTCATTGAGATAAAGGAGGTTGCACCTCAGCAGCATATTAAAGCTGTTAAAGACGTCATTCGTGAGTTCTATGGAAAGACTGTAACCACAGATGATCAGGATTCTTTAATGCGCGATTATCGTAATTACGCAACAACTAAGAAGGCGGCTATTGAGGAAGTCCTCCGTGATGACTATGGAGTTAATTCGAAACTTCCTGGAAAGAAAATTCTTGAAAAAGCGCTAAGACTTATCGATGAGACTTTGAAGATTAGTGATCCAATCAGCTTCTACAAACGAGTAGATGAACTGTGTGATGACTTTATTGAAGTAGGACTTGATATAGGTGATCTTAATAGCTTCCTTGGCGGAGTTCAGAAGGATAAATTCCTTCATGCAGTTAAGGTATTAGGAATCTATGAGAACAGTAAGAACTATATCTCTGATCAGGAAATTATAGATTATGCTGCAGAGGTTAAAAAGATTCTTAGCGTCGAGAAGCCTTACTCGTTTATACCGAAGTTGGAGGAGTATGACAACAAGCTTTGGAATGCAATTATGAAACTTCTTGAAAAGGATACACAGCGTATTCAGCCTGATGTGTATGCCGATTGGAAGGCGGTAAAAACAAGCATCCCTTCAGACAGACCTTATGCTCAGCGATTGCTTGATAGGATTAATCCTAAATTCCAGGAGCTTATTGATAAGCTGGAGAAGATTACAGATATAGCAACTTTAAATGGTATTCCTGCAGAGAGTAATGCATTGCTTCAGAATTGCTTACGCATGATTCAGGCTGAAGAGGATGCATTCCAGGCGGAAGTTGAGCGTAAGAAGAAAGAAGCTGAGAAGCAGGGTGGCGGAAGTGATGCTCCTGTAGCACCTCCTGTAGAACCGGTTAAAGTTATCAAGAACAAGCCGGTTTCTTTCAGAACAATTACTGGAAACAAAACATATTCGATTAAGACGGAAGCTGATATTGATCAGATGTTGGATGAGCTTAGAACGGCACTGAAGGCTCAGTTGGAAGAGGATACGATTATCAAACTTAGTTAAGAGAGGAAGCTTTTATGGATAAGACTGCGATAAGAAATTTTGCGATTGAAGCAAGAAAAATCTTAATGAAGTCTGCTATTACAGAAGCAGGTTTTTATGGAATAACAAAAGATGGATGCAAAGATCCTGTACAGAAAGGTAATGACTTTGAGGTATACGAAACTGTTGCCGGTACAGAAAACAGAATCTTTGGTGATGATATTAAACGTCGTGCAAATCTTGTACAGGCGATTAAAACCTTGGGATTTGAGCAGGTAATCGAAGAGACCGCTTATACTTGGTTCAATCGTATTATCGCAATTCGTTTCATGGAGGTAAACAACTACCTCCCCACAAGAGTGCGTGTCTTATCTTCTGAGACAGGTAGTGGAACACCTGACATTATTACTCAGGCCGATACGGTTGAACTGAATCTCACTTCAGATGAGCTTGAAAAGATTCAGACCGCAAAGAGAGAAAATCACTATGATGATGCGTTCAGAATGCTCTTCATAAAGCAATGTAATGAGTTGAATGCTATATTACCTGGCCTTTTTGAGAAGACTGATGACTATATGGAGCTTCTTCTCAAAATCACGTATACAGGTGATGGCGTGATTCGTATGCTTGTGGATTCTATTCCGGAAGATAATTTCAATGTTGAGACTGAAGGTCAGGTCGAGATTATCGGTTGGATGTATCAGTACTACAACACTGAACTTAAGGACGATACATTTGCAAAACTAAAGGATAACGTGAAGATAACAAAAGAACGAATACCTGCAGCTACACAGTTGTTTACACCCGATTGGATTGTGCGATATATGGTTGAAAACTCTTTGGGAAGAGTTTGGATGGAACATCTACGTGCGAATAATCCTGATCTTGATGAAAAAGCAAAAGCCGAAGAGTTTGGGTGGAGGCATTATCTTCCTGAAGCGAGTCAGGAGAAAGATATAGAGGAACAGTTGGTTGAAGTAAGGAAATCTTACGGAGATTTAGCGCCTCAGGATATAACTTGTATTGATCCTTGTATGGGCTCGGGACATATCCTTGTTTATATGTTTGATGTCCTTATGGATATCTATCGTAGTGAAGGCTTCAGTGAGAGAGAAGCTGTTTTTGACATACTTGAAAAGAATATAAGAGGTCTTGATATTGACCGTCGTGCCTACCAGCTCTCATATTTTGCACTTATGATGAAGGCAAGAGGGTACAACAGAATCTTTTTCCGTGGTCATGATGACATAGATGGAAATAGAGTACAAGCAGTACCACGAGTATATGCTATTGAAGAGAGTAATTCGGTTGATAGAGAACTATTAAAGTATTATGGAGCAGGATTAGATGAATTAAGCAAGAATAACGCTATCAATCAAATAAATGGGCTTCTTGATGAATTGCATGATGCGAAAGAATTTGGTTCTATTCTTAACATTGAAAACTATGAATGGGAGTTGTTAAGAACATTTTTAGCGAATATAGAGGAAGAGTATCAAGGCTCTTTATTTGGCTATATGGCATTAAACTCAAGACCGATACTAGAAAAGTTAATAGATGTAGGAGAAGTGCTTGCTAAAAAATATGATGCGGTTGTAACAAATCCGCCATACATGGGAAGTAAAAGTATTAATCCTAAATTGTTAACTTATATTCAGGATAAATATGCAAGAGGAAAAGCTGATATTTATGGAGCTTTTATTGAGAAATGTATTCGCGACTTTGCAAAAAATAATGGATTTATTGGCTTATTAACGCCATACGTGTGGTTGTATCTGTCGAGTTTTGCTGATTTTAGAAAGAATCTTATATCACAATCACATATTTTATCTTTAGTGCAATTAGAGTATAACGCATTTGAAGTTGCGTGCGTTCCTGTTTGTACCTTTGCAATGAGGAAGCACTCGTCAAATTACAAAGGACGTTATGTTCAATTAGCTCAGTTTAGAGGTTGGGATAATCAAGAACCACACGTTTTAGATGCAATTAAAGATTTTTCATTGGATTATTGTTTTGAAACTGAGCAGACAAAGTTTGAATTGGTACCAGATTCACCTATAGCATATTGGATTAGCGACAATATGTATAGAGCGTTTGAAAAAGCGGATAGAATTACGAGCATAGGTATGCCTAGACAGGGGATGGCGACAGCAGATAATGGTAGATTTATGCGAATCTGGTATGAAGTGTCAACAGATAATATTGATTTCCATTGTGAGTCATCTTCTAATACAGAAAAGAAGTGGTACCCTCATAGCAAAGGCGGTAGTCTGAGAAGATGGTATGGAAATAATATATTTGTTATCAATTGGAAGAATAATGGGTCGGAGATAAGAGCGTTTAAAAAAGCGGTCGTAAGGAATCCAGATTATTATTTTAAAAAAGGAATTTCTTGGTCTGATTTAACAATAAGCTGGTTTACTGCACGATGGGTTCCTAATGGTTTTACTTTTGATAGTAGTGGCCCAACTTTTTTCGCAAATGATGAGAACCTACTTAACTATGTTTGTGGATACTTTAACAGTTGGGTATTTCAAGAATTTCTGAATATCAGTTGTCAAGGAATTGATTATAGCAATGGTGTAATAGAGAATTTGCCAATAATAATTGGAAATGAAAGCCAGGTTAAACGAATTAATGAATTAGTATCAAGGAATATTGATATAGCTAAAGCTGATTGGGATTCTGTAGAAACATCTTGGGATTTTAATAAACTGTACATAACAACCAATATTAATGGAGCTACTATTGAGGATAAAGTATCTGAATATATAGCATATCATGAGGAAATGAAGCGAGAGTTGGCAGAAAATGAAAAGGAGATTGATGCAATTTTTGCTGAGATTTTTGGAATGACTGATGAAAAACCTTCTAAAGGCATTTGCCCGTCAACACTTCGTGAAATAGATTCTAAATCGTGTGTTTTGGAGTTAATTTCTTATGCTGTCGGATGTATGTTTGGAAGGTATTCCATTTCCGAAGGTGGCTTGGCATATGCAGGTGGAAAGTTCGAAGTCGATAAGTATAAAACATTTGAAGCAGATAATGATGCCATAATTCCAATCACTGATGAACAATACTTTAACGATGATATTGTAGGAAGATTTATAGAGTTTATAGGAACTGTATACGGAAAGCAGAAATTAAAAATTAATCTTGAATACATCACACAAGTTCTTGGGACAAAAGGATCTACGTCACGAGAAAAATTGCGAAATTATTTTATCAATGATTATTACAAAGATCATTGTAACTTGTATTCTGTATCTGGTTCTGGTAAGCGCCCTATATATTGGTTGTTTGATTCTGGTAAGCAGAATGGTTTCAAATGTCTAATTTACTTACATAGATATACGCAGGACACTGTTGGAATGATTCGTTCTGACTACCTTACAAAAACACAAAGCATGATAGAGAATGCATTAAAAAATTCAGAATATGCAATGAATTCTGCTTCAAGTGCTGTAGATAGGGCGCAGGCTACAAAGAGACGCGACAAATATATTAAACAGTTAGCGGAAATAAGAGCATATTATCCAGCATTGTCTCATATTGCTTTGCAAAAGATAGAATTAGACCTGGATGATGGCGTTAAAACAAATTACGAAAAATTCCAAGGTATAGAAGTATCTATCGAAGGTGAGAAGAAACAGAAGGTTGACCTTTTGGCAAAGATTTAAACAGGAGTTGAGCTCATGGATTTACAAGAAATACAGGAGAAACTGAATATTCTTTTGGAAGGAACAGAGCGAAAGATTGTCTTTTGGTATGACGATGATGCTGCATATGCAGAGGAAATTGATCAGCTTGAACTGGCTGGAGGTAGCAAGGTTATCAAACTGACAGGTAGCAATAATTTTGCAACCAAGCTTCTTTTGGAACATCAAGATTTGACTACAAATTACCTGGTGTATGCTCCGTTTGCTCGTCCTGAGGATAAAGAGAACTCTTTAGTAGATATTTTCTACTATTCAGAGCATTTCTATTCTGACAAGCTGATACAGTTGATGGGAGAATTGAATATTCCGCCGGAATGTCAGGATGAAGTGAAGCTTTATAAGAAGTTCTGGGCAGGTAATAACCTTCAGAAGTTTAAGAGCCTTGAGATAGAGACATATACTAATGAGGCTATTGATTTAGGCATTCTTTGCGTGCTTGCAGATGTTAAAACACTTAGCTTTGAAGAGATGCTTAGAAAGACAATTCTTGCAGGACTTACTGATAACAGCATTATAAAAAAACTGGAGACTCAGAAAATTGACCGCGTTTTCTGGAGATTCTGTGAGAAGCAGTATGGATATAAGGATTCAAATCCGACTATTCAAAAGTTCCTTGTAACAATGCTTGTTACATATATGGATGCTCAGATGAATGGCAATGAGCCTAAAACTTGGAAAACCTTTGTCTCTGGCAAGAAGAATGACGCTGTTGTATTCATCAAGAACCTTATGAACAATGAGGAATCCAAAGAATTTTATGATGGATTTGCAAGTAAAGCTGCTGATGAGCTTAATGTTGCAGGTCTTATCACGCAGATTCCGCTTGCTGATGTTGTTTCCTCGGATGCGCTGAAAGAATTTGATGACAATATCATCGATTGGATTGCAGCAAAACTTGAGGATCAGATGCTTGACGAGAAAATCTCCGGCATGACGATACCAGAGATTTGTGAGACTCGTTCAAAGAGTGGATATCATTTCTCAAGCGTTTATAAAGAAAAATATCAGATGCTCATTGCGGCATATCATGTGCTTAAAGAAGTTTCACTACATAGATACCAGTCTACTATCAAAGAAGCCGTGGAAGACTATGTGGGCGGAACATATTTGATTGATACATACTACCGTAAGTTCTATTACTATTTGGATCGTATCGGAATGGATACGAATATTGAGAAGATTAGAGACCTTGTTGAGAACATGTACACCAACAAGTATCTTACTGACTTCGCCAATAAGTGGAATCAGTCGCTAACTGATGAAGAGTATGATGCTTATACAGAAATCAGACAGGAAGAGTTCTTTAGCCACTTCGTAAGACCATTTATGAGTGAATCCGGTGGCGGAAGAGTAGTTGTTATTATTTCTGATGGTATGAGATATGAGTGTGCTCGAGAGCTTCTTGATAACTTAGATCTTGATGAGAAGTGCGATGCAAAGATAGACCATATGCTTAGTGTATTGCCTTCAGAGACAACACTTGGTATGGCGTCACTTCTTCCAAATAAAGCAATTCATGTTGATGGAAATCTCGATATTTTTGTTGATGATCTTCATTGCGGAAATAGCACAGCTGAGAGACAGAAGATTCTTCAGACTGTTGTACCAAAGTCAGCTTGCTATGAGTTTGACAGCGTAATGCAGGCAAAACAGGCTGAAATCCGTGAAATGTTCCAGGATAAGGATCTTGTTTACATCTATCAAAATCAGATTGATCAGCGCGGTGAAGGAATGCGCTCTGACAATGAGGTATTTAATGCATGTCAGGAAGCAATCGAAGAGATTCAGACAATGATTCGTAGATTGACCGGATATATTTCAAATACAAGATATCTGATTACAGCAGATCATGGTTTTATATATAAACGAGACAAGTTGCCTGAAAGCGACAAGATAAAGATGGAGAAGATCACAGCAAGCTTCAAGAACAAGAGATATTTGCTGTCAGATGAACCTATCTTAAATGACGCACTTGTAAGTAGATGTATGGCTTATCTCAGTAAGCTGAACACCATTTTTGTAACTACTCCAATCGGTGCAGATATTATCAAGATGCCGGGCGGCGGACAAAATTATGTACATGGAGGTTCATCTCTTCAGGAGATGGTTGTGCCCGTAATCAAAGTAAATACATTTAAGGGCAAACAGGATACCGGACTTGTAAATGTTGAGCTTTCAAGTTTCCATCACCGAGTAACTAACATTGAAGTTAAGCTTGATTTCATGCAGATGGAAACTGTGACGGATACCGTTAAACCTCGTAGACTTCAGGCATTCTTTGTAGATGCGGATGGAGCAAAGATTAGCTTCCCTGTACCTATTACGGCAAATATCAAGTCTGCCGATGCAAAGGATCGTTTGATTCAGGAGAAGTTTACTTTGAAGAGTGGTCGCTATAGCCGAGATCAAGAATACTTCTTGGTTATTGCAGATCAGGACGACGAAAAGAAAGAGTTGCATAGATATAAGTTTGAGATTGATATCTCAGATATGGCTTACTAAGGCATAGGTTACGCGAGAGAAGGAGGAGCTGTCATGGACGATTCCTACATGATTGGGAAAATGAATACATTCATGCATCGCCTGGCGGAGCAAATGAGCGGATGGTTGGGGACACGTCTGCCGAAACTGACTGATGAATGGTGGAGAGATTTGGTGTATAACAACCTCTCTCAGCTTCAGAGAGATCAGGTAGATCAGAAGAATATTACAGAGCTGAAAGGTCTTGACCTTGCAGCTTTACTTCGCGTGTTTGATCGTAACTGGTTTGTTATTACAAGCTCTTGGTTTGTGAATAACAAGGAACGTCAGAAGATTAGGGATATGATGGGAGTTCGTAATTCATGGGCTCACATTTCTTCAGAGGAATTATCCAAGGAAAAGGTTATCAGTGATGTTGAAATTATTATTGAACTGATGCAGACCTTTGATGCCAAGATGAGCGAGACCAGAGATATGGAGCAGTTCATCATGGACGTTGAAGAAGATAAGGATATTCAGGACAAGCCAGCTTCGGCACCGGTACAGCAGGTCGTTGTACCGCTTGCTAATCCGACTCCTGTTGCAGGGGATATAGTAGCCGGTAGTATGGTTACGCTTGTTAGTGATCCGCCTAAAGCAGGAGCTGTTATTGCGGTAGATAACGGTAAATATACTGTATGGATGGATAACGCACCTCAGACATTCTACCGTGAGCAGATTCAGTTAAAGGCACCTGAGGTTACAAGTGCTCATTTAGCATTATCAAGAGTTCGCTCTGCACTTACTGCATATCAGATTAATAATCCGAGCTCAAGTAACCTCTATTCGCTTAATTCGGCGCGTATTGATTTTGTACCGTATCAGTTTAGACCGGCACTTAAGATGATTAAGGCAGACAGCCCAAGACTACTTGTTGCGGATGATGTCGGTGTTGGTAAAACAATTGAGGCGGGTCTTATTCTTAAGGAAATGGAAGCACGTTCTAGCATTAATTCCGTGCTTATTATCTGCCCGAGACCACTGGTTGCAGAGCGTAAGTGGGAACTGGAAATGAAGCGCTTTGATGAGAATTTTACGCAGCTTGATGGTAAAGAACTCTTAGAATGTATTTCCGAAACTGATCGCGATGGTGAATGGCCGGAGCGGCACAAGAAAACGATTATTCCATATTCTCTTTTTGGAGAGGATATGCTTGCAGGAACCGAGTCTACAAGTGATAAGAAGAGAAAACAGAAAGGCTTATTGCAGCTCGATCCTGTGCCTCATTTTGACCTTGTTATTGTAGATGAGGCTCATAATATACGTAATTCAAACACCTGGGCTTATCAAGGCGTAGAGCTTTTTACGAGGGCAGCAGATGCAGTTGTATTCTTAACTGCCACACCTCTGCAGAACAGCAACAATGACCTCTATACGTTATTGAACCTGTTAAGACCGGATGTTGTACTTGATAAAGATACTTTCCAGACCATGGCTGAGCCAAATGCTTATATCAATGGTCTGCTTCGTGCCGTCTGCAATCAGGAAGAAGGTTGGCAGGAGACAGCAAAGGAAGAAATATCACATATACTTGAAACAACATGGGGACGTAATGTAATCCAGCATAATCCGAACTTCGCACAGGTATTTGAACTTGTAGATAAGGGTGTAATTACAAGAGAGGAGAAGGTAGAGGCTATCAGCTTTATTGAAAGTTTACATTCCTTCAACAGCTTGATTACACGAACAAGAAGGCGTGATATTGAGGATTTCTGTATCCGACATACACAGACAATCAAGGTGCCTTTTACAAGCGCACAGCAGGATTTATACGATGCTTTGATGGAGTTTGAAACCAATGCTCTTACTCAGATGCATGGAAGCAGATCTGTACGTTTTATGATGTGTACCATCATGAGACAAGCAGCTAGCTGTATTTATGGTTTGGCTCCTTTTGTAAAAGATATAGTCAATAAGAAACTGTCTCAGATTCAGGAAGACGGTGAGTTATATGAGACAGATATTGATCTGAACTCAGATCTTGAAAACTCTATATTTGAGTTGGCTGATGAATTGGATAAGCTGACGGAATCACTTCCGGAAGAAGATCCTAAGTTAGAGAAACTTTATGAGGTCATTGATCAGAAGCAGAAGGAGGAAAACAACAGAGTTATTCTGTTTAGTTCTTTCCGCCACACACTTCGTTATGTAAAGAAGCATCTTCAGGCAAGAGGATACAGAGTTGCGCAGGTTGATGGTTCTGTTCCTGATGAGGAGAGATTTAAGATTCGTGAGAGATTTCTCATGGACAGAGACAATGAACAGGCAGTGGATGTCCTTTTGTTCTCAGAAGTTGGATGCGAAGGTTTGGATTATCAGTTCTGCGATACAATGATCAACTACGATTTGCCTTGGAATCCTATGCGCATTGAGCAGAGAATCGGTCGTATTGATCGTCGTGGACAGAAGAGTGAATCAGTTAGAATCTACAACATGATTACCGCCGGAACTATTGATGCGGTTATTCATGATAGATGTCTTTCTAAGATTGGCGTATTTGAAGCCAGCATAGGTGATTGCTCTGAAATCCTTGGCGATATCAGTGAACAAATCTTCAAGATTATGCTTGATCCGGGTCTTACTGACGAAGAGCGCCAGATGAAGATTGAGAAGATGGCTGATAATGAAGTCATGAAGGTTCAGGAGATGAATCGCTTAGAGCAGGAAGAGAAATCCTTATATGGCTTTGACCTGTCAAATTATATCCAGAATAAGGATGTGCAAGATGCAGAAAGCCAGTGGATAACGCCGGACAGCATAAGCAATCTTGTGGATTCGTTCTTGATTGATTTCCTTGGTGATGGAGAATACATTCGTTCCAACAAGCAAAATGAACTTAGAACCATGCGAATTGCATCGGATAAGAAGCAGCTGTTGATTGATGATCTTAAGAAGATGGAGCTTGTGAACAATAATAATGCCACAAAGCTTTGGAATGCATATCTAAAGTCTACGGTGGCACAGCTTCGTATTACTTATGATGCTACTACAGCTAAAGATAATAGAGATACAACATTCCTTACACAGATGCATCCGCTTGTTTTACAGGCAGCTAAGCATGAGAGTGAGATGTTACCTTGTGAGATTGGAATCAGCGTATCCGATGATTCAATCCCTGCAGGTGATTACGAGTTCCTAATTTATGCATGGAAATATGTGGGTCTTCGCCCGGATATTAAGTTGATTGCAGTAAGTGATAATGATGCGGTTAGGGATAATGTTCTTAACTTTATGCAGTATGCATCTGACTTTACATTTGATGATGCTTCACATTCTGCAAGATGGGATAGCATGGACAAGATCCATTACGAAAACTGGCAGGCTGCAAAGGAAGAATATATAGAGCTGGTTAAGGAAGATTGTGATTTCAGAGTAGAACAGCTTAGACAGACTACTACTAAGCGTGAAATCATTATTAAGGGACAGATTGCAAATGCTACGGATGAAAGAATCCTTCGCATGAGAAATGCCCAGTTGGAAAACCTCCGTAAGCATTATGAAGAGCAAAAGAAAGTATTGGAAGAAACAATCCAGAAGGCTGATATTCATACTCAGCCGCTGGTTAAGGGTGTTTTACATGTTGAGTAAAGCCCAGGCATAAGGAGAGAAGGTAGCCATGGGAAGAATCGATTATAGAGCGATTTATGATAGAAACAAACATGGATGGTATGACATGACAGAGGATCCTCAAAAATACGAGGCTCTTTTGGCAGGTCACTATTCAGATAGCAACCATTTTGTATATGAGCTTTTGCAAAATGCGGAAGATGCTTTTGATAAGAGTACAGGAGTTTCGGCAAGCAAAGTTGTTATTGAGTATTATCCTGATAAGCTCGTGTTCTATCATAACGGAAAGCCTTTTGATGAGGCAGATGTTAGGGGCGTTTCATCAATGCTCATGGGAACAAAGGATAGGGATGATGCCCAAACCATCGGTAGATTTGGTATGGGCTTTAAGTCCGTGTTCAAATACACCTACCAGCCTGAAATCTATTCTGATGATGAGGCTTTTAAGATTACAAATTACCTTCTCCCTGTAGAGATTACAGATGGCTGGGATTATGAGACCGAAAAGAAGAACATTATTTGTAAATTAGGAGAAGGTAGATCATTTGTACCTTTTTCGAAGGAAGAACATTTAACCAAGATAGTTATTCCTTTTCAAAAGTATGGTAAGGACGGCGGATTGGTGCCGGTTCCCGGAGATGACGTATTAAAGAAGCTTGATGAATTGGATGGTGAGATTCTTTTATTCTTGTCGCACATTCAGAATCTTTACTGGGTAAATAAAGAAACCGGAAAATTTGCCTATATTACGTTAAAGCAGGATGAAACAGACGAGAAGTTAATTACATGTCGCATTGAAGGAACTGATTATGACGATAAAGAGGAAATCTCACGTTATTTGAAGTTTAAGCGTGTATTCGATCATCCTGAAATGGATAATGCAGAAGTAAGCGTAGCATATAAGCTCAATAGCCGTGCAGATAATATCAATGAGGTGGATGGTTCTTCGGTATGTGTTTATTTTCCAACTAGAGATGAGACCGATTTACCTTTTTTGATTCATGGATCATTTGAAACGGCAGTTTCCCGTGAGAAACTTATGGCACCTTCTTCTTTCAATGATGATCTTTTTGATGAATTAGGTGATTTGATAGCAGAATCCATGTTGGATTTGGCAGAACGTAAGTTGATTACTCAAGTGTTCCTAAGAAGAAGTATTCTGGGCGCATTTGAGGATGAAGAGGATAATGAGACTATTCCAGGATTAAAAGAGAAGATTACGGATGTCATCATAGAGAATGGTCTTTTACCGGATAAAAATGGTACTTATAGAAGGCCAGAAGAAATGATTCTTCCGGTTCCATTCCGTATGGCCGATTTTGCAGATAAGCCACTATTTTCACAGGTATTTAAAGATAAGGTATTCGTGGCGTTTAACAACGAACGTGAAGCAAAATTCAGCGAGTACTATAACTGGCTGGTAAATGATTTAGAGGTTCCGGTCTATGGACTACGTGAACTGGCAACGGATTTGTCAGTGTTTGCTGATTCAACCGTTCCTACATCGGGGGAGAAATATGAAAACCTAAAGGATTTCTATGATTTTCTATCCGATAACAGAGAGTCTGTATATGAAACGGGACTTAATTATATGCGAAGCGGTCCTTATGAACAAAGATTGCGTCGAGATTTGAAGGATGCTTGGAGAGTTCTTAGAAAAGCTCCAATCATTTTGAACCGTCTTAATCACCTTGTGCCTGCGGAAGTAGATGGTAAGTCAACCATTTATCTTGGATCATCGAGTGAATATAAGAGTGTGATGCAATCTGCTTTGGTAAGTAAAGGCATTGCTGATACATTTGGAAAAGTGTTGACGGACGGATTTCATATCCAAGAGTTCAACAATTTCCAGTACATTAAAGAGAAGGTTATACAGAAATATATTGATATTGAGGATAGTCTGGGCTTTGCAGATCACGATGATTTTACGGAAGAATATATTGAAGACCTGAATCAGATATTTGCATTGATTAAAGAAACTGGAGATATATCTGGAATAAAGGAACTCTTGAAGGAGGCTTATATCATCAAGATAAAGCCTACTGAGGATGAGGAAAAGGCAACCTTCAGCAGGCCGAGCGATTGTTATGTGCCGGTTTCTGACGAAGGAATTGATCTTGAACTTTATTATGCGCCGATTCCGATGAGCGGTCTTGATGAAGAAGAAATGGAAGACCTTGATAACTGGTACGATTTCGACATGTATGCCATTGACAAAGAGTTTTACGAGGAAAATGGCATTTCTATATCTACGCTTTCCAAACTTGGTATGGTATCTACGCCAATCAATGAGGGCAGAAGATCACAGGAAGGTGTAGGAGATAATCACTGGGTTGCTCTCGGGGAATATTGCCCTGAGATAAAAATCGATGGCCTGGATGACAATCTTAGATATATTGCAGAATACTATGAAGATGATTTGGCAAAGAAAAAATCTGCTGAAATTCTGAAAATGCTGCTAAGTATCGCCAATAAGCTTCAAGGTAAGAAGAAGTTTAGAAAACTGAATCCGTATACCAGCGAACTTCGAAATGCAGGCGTATTAACTAATGTGATTCGCCAATATGAATGGCTGTATGATAACGAGCTGGAAGTGCATAAGCCGAAAGAAATGTCTCGGTTTGATCTTAGCACAGCTCTTTATGGAAATACCGCCAGAGATAAAAAGGCGTTTACCATTTTAGGATTCATCGAGAAAGAAGCTGACGAGACCGAAGAAACGTTCCAAAAAGCCGCTAATCTGAATAGGCAAGACAAGAAGATTCTTGTTACACAACTCGCAAGGGAACTTGGTTTGCAGGTGTCCGAAGCAAGTAATGATGATGACTGGGATGATGACGATGGAGAAGTGTTTGACCCGAATGCTTGGAGAGATGAGGAATTTCCGGTAAATAGAGTCAATAACATCGATTACTTAATTCGCCATGTACAGGAGCAGTTCTATTGTGCTGATCCTATTACCTATAAGCAGGTATGGAGACAGATTCGCGTCAGCAAGAATGCCAAAGCAGATCGTTCTTATGCAATTGGTATGTATACCAATTCGAGCAATACAAAGATATGCCAGATGTGTAGGAAGCCTGTAGCATTTATTGAAGTTGATCAGATTTCAAATTTTGGTATTGAGATGCCTCAGCTGAATCTGTGTCTCTGCAGAGAATGCTCTGCAAAGTATCATGCTATGCGTGATGGAAATAAGGAAGAATTTAAGAAGCAGATTAGAGCTGCATTGCTTTCTATTGATATTGAAGAATATTCGGATGATTATTCTATTCAGTTCAATGAAGATACAACGCTCTATTTTACACAGACTCATATAGCAGAAATACAGGAAATATTGAGACTGCTTGCTGAATATGGAGCGCCTGCAGAAGAAGAGGATGAGAATGAAGGCAGAGTTGGCGGCCCGCTAATGCATCCTATGAGAACTCAAGAGGCGGATGATTCTATTGCAGCTGAGTCTTTTAGTGCTCCGGGAAATATAGGAACGCAAGAAGCTGTTACAGAAACAGAGGATGTAGCAGTAGCAGGAAAGTTTATCAGTTACAAGAAAAAATTTGCTAATGATGAAATTTACGACAATGTATTGCAACCCAATAAGTTCCCGCTGCATAAAGCACTGGAAGGACATAAAGTAGGGGATGTAGTAACGTTTCAGGGTAAGGAATATGAAATTATAGGTCTTTAATAGAATGGAGTAAATGGTATGGCACAGCATATTTCGGTCAGAGTACCATGGCATGATAATGGATGGAATGGCACAGTATGTCAGTTCCCGGGGGAAAACAACGCATGTCTTAGACTAAAAAATATCTATGAAAATCGTAATGATGCTGAGGAAATAGATATTTGTGGTCAGTGCATGGAGCATTTGGAAGAGAAGCTTCCCTGCATAGGGGAGGGTTCTGCCTTTATGTCTGACAAAGATCTTGTAAAAACGACTGTGCATCCGTATAAGAAATCCAATCCGGCTACACATGGCCATTTTCAAGATACTGAAATTGTGTACCCGGCATATTCTTTCCCATCAAGACCTTTTGCATGGTTGATGAAAAGCAGTATCCAGTCAATGCAGGAGAATTATGGCATTAACATTGATCAGAGCATAGAGCCTCTGTTGAATTTTGAAACAAACTGGATTCAGGAAAGAGATAATCACAAGGCAATATTTGATTATTTTTATGGAGATGTAATACCGGATCAGTCTCTTGTGGTTGCTTATGCTAAACAGGTTCCTTTCGTAGAAGATCATCGCAGGGTGATTATCGGAATGGGGCATGTAAAGCGAATTGTTGAGGCTGAAGAGCATAAGCATACAGATGAAAAGCCGCTTCGTTCTCTTACATGGGAAACTCATGTGTGTCATTCCATCAGACCTGATCATGAGGATGGTTTTGTTATCCCTTATCAGGAGATGATGGCATATGCCGAGGAACATCCTGAGTTTGATATAAATGAGATAACTGTGTTTGCGCCTGATGATGCATTCGCAGAGTTTTCTTATGCAACGGAACACGTTAGTTACGACGCAATGATTGACGTGATTCTTTCGTGCATAAAGGCTTTTGAAAAGATTAATGATTGCCTCGATGAAGATTATTCAAATGTTTTAGAGTGGCTTAATGCGAGGCTCGCAGAAGTATGGGAAGATCGAGGAGCTTTTCCGGGTCTTGGACCGATGCTTAGTGCAATGGAAGTGCCACTTGGTGTACTTATTGCTAAGCAGATAAGGGAGCAGGCATCAAAAGAAGATAATATTTGGGATATTGTTGATGCTGTGTTTGAAACTCCAGAAAAGGTGCTTTCAGAAAACCTAGCAGTGAAGATTACACCTATCATGAAGCAGACATGGAAGGCAATGTCTGAGGAAAGAAAGACTTTATTTAGATTGCTATCACGTATGTCTATCAGCATTGATCAGGCTAAAGTACTTTTCATAGAAAGCGATAGACAGAAGAAGCGTATCAATTGCTCGGACAGGGAGATTATAGAGAATCCTTATGTCATTTATGAACAGACAAGGTTGAAACAGGAAGCATTATTTGTTTCTGTAAAAAAGGTAGATAGAGCAGTATTCCCTATTCCTTCAATAGCTGAGAAATATCCGTTGGAAGCGCCTTCTAAGCTTACTTCTGATAATGATGAGCGCCGAGTACGTGCTATTGCAGTTTCGGTAATGGAAAATGCAGCAGAGAATGGTAGTACCATTATGCCTTGCACGAACCTCTCTGACGCAATGAGAAGCCTTACGCTTGATCCGGAATGTGCAGTAACTCCGGATATTATTAAGGCTGTAGAAAAGTTCATGCTTCCAGAGATTATGAAGCGTGAGATGAAAGATGGAACTGAGTATTACAAGCTTGTTCGTATACAGGAGTTTGATGATATTATCGAGCGCAGAATCAGCAGAAGGCTTAATGCTCCAAGACTTCCGCTTAATGCGGATTGGAGAGCTTATCTTGACTCGAAATTTAATGAGGTAGATGAGAAGACTGGCGAAATTCTTCCTATATCTGAGAAGGAGGAGAGAGCTCGTCAGGAAAAGGCAGCGATTCTAAACGAACTGGCACAGTCAAGAATATCTGTACTTGTTGGTGATGCCGGTACCGGAAAGACAACCGTGCTTTCAGTATTATGCAGCCATCCTGATATTAAGGCTGGCGGAGTTTTACTTCTTGCACCTACCGGTAAGGCAACAGTGCGTTTATTAGAGAGCATGGGTGAAGAAGGTAAGGGCTTCACAGCTCTTAATGTAGCCCAGTTTTTAGTTCGTAGTAAAAGATTTGATTTTAGTGATATGCGGTACATTCTGTCAGACGAGGAATTTGCAGATGTGCCGGACACCGTAATTATAGATGAATCCTCTATGCTGACAGAGGAAATGTTTGGAGCTCTGATGCAATCGCTGAAGAGAGCCAAGAGAATAATCTTTGTAGGCGATCCAAACCAGCTTCCTCCGATTGGAGCAGGAAGACCGTTTGTAGATCTTGTTTACATGGTTAAGATGAACTTGAAACCGGGATTTCCTAAGGTCTGTGAGCATTATGGAGAACTGACAGTAAACCGTCGTCAGAAGGCGGATGAAGTCCGTATGGATGTCAGATTGTCAAGGTTATTCACCAGCACAGAAGAACGCCCGGACGATGATGTTATTACGGATATTCTTCGTGATGGCAATCCTAATATTAAATTTGAACACTGGAGCTCTAGAGAGGAGCTGGAAGAAAAGCTCTTATCTATCATGGCTCGTGAAATCGGGATGAAGGATGTAGAGGATCAGGAAGGCTTTGATAGAGCGTTTGGTGCCGAGCTTGGTGAATATGGCACATTCTTTAATGTTGGCGCTGCAAAGCAGGCTGACAAGTGGCAAATACTGGCTCCGGTTAGAAATATGCCTCAGGGCGTTATGAATATGAACCGTTTGATTCATCTCAAATACAGAGAAAAGTATCTTGAGGTATCAAAACACTGGGGAGCACGTAAGCGTATTGCTAATAGCCTTGGACCAGAAGGTATTGTTTACGGCGATAAGGTAATCAATGTAATCAATACTTCTCAAAAGGAAGCATGGCCAAAGGATGATGACGCAAGAAATTATATTGCCAACGGCGAAATCGGAATTGCATGTGGAGACTATTCTACAAAACGAAAGAATAACTATATGCATGTAGAGTTTTCATCACAGCCTGGATATATGTATTCCTTTGACAAGAAGGATTTTGACGAAGAAAAAGGAACAGCCCAGCTTGAACTTGCATATGCTCTTACCGTGCATAAAGCGCAGGGAAGCCAGTTTAAGACAGTCATACTTGTAATGGCTGAGCCTTGTCAGATTATATCAAGGGAAATGCTTTATACAGCACTTACGAGGCAGCTTAACAAGATTATTATCTTATACAATCAGGAGCCTTATCACCTACTTAATTACTCGACAGATGCAAATTCTGATATAGCTACGAGATTCACGGATCTATTTGCTGATGTATTTAAGAATGAAGGACCTGATCTGAGACCTCAGATTGTAGAAGTCGGCGGAAAATTCTATGAGGATAAGCTGATTCATAGAACTGCTCGCGGAGAGCTTGTTCGTAGTAAGTCTGAGGTGGCTATTGCAAATGCTTTATATTATCACCATCTCGACTATGAGTATGAGCCCGAATTGAAGCTTGAAGATAAGATTAAGCGTCCTGATTTCAAGGTCGAGGATTATGATACCGGAGTTGTTTGGTACTGGGAACATTGTGGCATGATGACAGATCCTCAGTACAGAAAACGTTGGGAAGATAAGAAGAAGTTCTATGAGAAGAATGGCATTATGGAAGGTAAGAATCTTATCGTCACATATGATGACGAAAACGGTGGAATAGATACGGAACTAATAGAGAAGATCATAAAAGATACATTTGATAAGGACTAGATACAGTTATGGAAGGTAAGTATCCTGTTGTTACTCTTTGCGGAAGTACAAGGTTTAAAGAACAGTTTATGGAAGCACAGAAGAGACTTACATTGGAAGGCAACATTGTTATTAGCGTAGGTCTCTTTGGACATTCTGGTGATCAGGAAGTCTGGGAGAATATGGATGAAGGAACTCTCACCAAGACTAAAGAAATGCTGGATGATATGCATAAACGCAAGATTGATATGGCAGATGAAATATTTGTAATCAATGTTAATGGATATATTGGTGATAGTACTTGCTCTGAAATTGAGTATGCAAAGGCACATGGTAAGAAGGTAAGGTATTTGGAAAAAATATAGTATGTACAAGGACTATAGTAAAAATAATAGAGTGAATCGAGGAGCGCAAATTGGTTATTGAATGGGGTAAGGCTGCAGGTATTGCATATAATATAATAAGTCTTTTTCTTAATGATGAAATATCATCAGGAAAGAACAAGATTAAAAATAAAGTTATAGAAAGATTTCATAGGCGAAAAATAAAAAGGTTCTGTTACTCATATTTTATAAAGCATAATGGAACAGTTATTACTAATCCTGTTTTTGCTGAATTCATAAAAAACGATCAGACTATAGAACGTCTTTTTATTTATACCGGGAAAGCGCATGTAGATAAAACTGATAGTGAATATCTTAATTCTGAAATGATTAGAATTGAGAAAGAATTAGAATACCCTATTACTGTTTTAGATAAAAAAGCTATTCGAGGATTCTTAAATGGATTGCTTTTACAACATAGGCAGTACAGAGAAAAATGTTTGACTGATGATTCTAAGCAAATTATTCAAAATAATGATAGAAATACGAAAGAAATTATAAACAGCTTTGAATCGATAAATGAAGATACTAAGAATGAACTATTGGCAGCTATATCCGCCAAGGGATCATTACAGATTAGCCAGGAGAATTCAATCTTTAAGATTCTTAATGATAGTTTTTGGAACGGCGAATTCTACATTTTGGAGAGCATACAACCTGCTCTTCATGAAAAGAGTGAAAGCCTTGATATTTGGGTAAATATGGTGCTAAATATGGCACTTCTTAATGGTGAAAACTATAGGACTTTTCATTCTGTAAATGATATAAAAAATCCAAATGTAAGAGAGGATGCAGTACGGAAGAATGTTATTTTTTCTTATTTGAGCAAAAAAACAGATGAAATTGAAGCGTTCAATGTCTCAGGAGACCTTAAAGAATTAGTAGAGAGAATTAGTATTGGTGATGAATGGCTATTCAGTGAGTCTAAAGAGGTAAAGGATAATGTTGAATGCTATAACATTACGCCTTTTTCTGGGCTCAAGCAAGAAGATGAGACGATTAAAAATCTCCAGATTATTTATATATTTGGCAAGGGTATTTTAGGCGTTGCTAAGGTTATTGATAATATTGGTGTTAGAGAATCCAATTTTATTGTAGAGTTGTTAAGTGATACTAGGCATTATGAAGATTCTATAATAACTTGTGAAAGTGAAACAGAAGCTAGAAAACTATCGTCAGCTTTATTTGAAAAGCTATGGGGCGAGAATAAATATGTCAAAACATGTAAGGAATTGCAAGTGATTTATTGGCGTATATTATTACAAGCAGCATCTGTTAGTAACAACAATAGAGTTAATGATATTGTTTCAAATATTCCGGAAGTAATTAAGGAAGAATTAGCTGAAAGTATTTTTCTGGCCCGTTTTGAAAATGGAGAAGACATTAGCAACAAAGAAGTCATTGATATATGGAATAAGACAAAAAAACCACGTATTATGATTCCATATTTTGCAAAGACTAGTGCCGATAATGCTAAACAGCTTATTAGTGAAATTTCTGATATTATGCAAAATCCGGAATTAGTTATAGTTTACATAGAAACCTATCTAAAAGAGGATAGATATGATGAAGCAAAGCTTTTAATAAGACAATATGAAGCTTTGTGCAATGGGTATGCTGAATTCTTGGTTGATAAGATACAAGTTTTTCATGATGAGGAAGACGTGAAAGTACTTGTGGAAAAATGGAATAATCGGCAGTTGTCTTATATTACTAATCAAACGGATATAGCAATTGCTCACCTTTTGTTTGATTGGAAAAAATATGAGATGTGCCTGAATGTTCTTCAGACCTTGGAACTTAAGGGATTTGTCAACCATAAATTAAAAAAACTGCGTGCTTTTTCCTTGATAAATACTGATAGAACGGTTGAAGGTCTTTCTATTTTGAATGAGCTTATTCCTGAATGTAGGGAGGATAAGGCAGTTGTGGGCAATATATTAAATTGCTCACTTGGTTTACAGAGAGAGATTTCTGAGGAGGTATTATTAGCAGCAGAAGAGATTAATACTCCTGAGATTAATCTTTACTTAGCAGTTGCCTATGAACGGCGTGGTGATATAGCGTCTGCCAAAAAGACATATTGGAAATCATTATTATTTAATAAAAATGCTAAGTCAAAAGTTTATGGTACGTATTGGTTTTTCTCAACAAATCATATAAAAGGCAATGGTGAAGTTGAAATATCTGATGAAAATACATGTATTATCGCAGATGAAGTTGATGGTAATAGAAGAGTATCCTTGGGAATTCTTTCAAAAGAGTACATAGAATCAGAGCTTAATTTAGATGATTTATTCATTGTACCAACAGATAATGCTATAAAGCGAGGTTGGATTGGAAAAAAAGTTGGGGCGGTTATTGAATATGAAAGTATTCAGTATAATATAGTCCAGATAAAAACTATGGATGCTTGTTTTCTCGAATATTGTATTGGAAAAATGATAGATTATGACAATGTAAAAGTTCTATCTGTAC
>ENA-UOJN01000497-UOJN01000497.1-human-gut-metagenome-genome-assembly--contig:-C125IIP-NODE-497-length-32500-cov-14.238188_pt1 | contig 32500 bp, 21 predicted proteins | sample MGYA00242350_ERZ723897 | MGnify/ENA metagenome assembly ERZ723897 | reverse complement strand
CAAAGTAATGCATTCCGGGCTCGACGCCGTAGCTGTTGGCAGGCACCCACATATTTGCGTCCTTGTACATCATGCCGCTGCCGGCGTTGAAGAAGTAGTAGTCCTCGCCGATCTTCGTCAAGCCCTTGGCACGCACGCCGTCGGCGTAGTAGTAGGTCTTTCCGTTGCCGGTCACGAAGCCGGTCTTGATGAGCTTGCCGTCCGCGCCGAAGCCGTACCAGCCGTTGCCGCTCAGCTCCGTGGTCTCCGCATATGCAGAGCCATTGGTCACGAGCGTACCGTCGTACCGTGCAAAGTAGTACGCACCGTCCAGCTCATACAGACCGTTGACCATCTTCACGCCGTCGATGGTGAAGTACAGCTTGCCGTTCTCGGCAACGATCTTCTTGACGCCGGTTTCCACGTTGGGAACGAACATCTTGCCCTCTGCATCAAAGTAATGCATTCCGGGCTCGACGCCGTAGCTGTTGGCAGGCACCCACATATTTGCGTCCTTGTACATCATGCCGCTGCCGGCGTTGAAGAAGTAGTAGTCCTCGCCGATCTTCGTCAAGCCCTTGGCACGGGCATAGTCCGTGAAGTAGTAGGTGACCCCATCGATATCGACGAAGCCGTCACTGACAAGATAGCCGTTTTCATCGCACCAGTATTTGCCGTTTTCCAACGTGCATCCTCTGCACGCTGTAGTCTGGTCGATGTAGCAGCTCATGTTCACATAGACTTTGCCGCGTGTCGCAGTGAAGATAATGCCGTCGTCCACTTTGATCGCGCCATAGAATACCTTGCCGTTTTCGTCGCAGTAGTATTTTTCACCTCTATAATCGATGAAGCCGTTGCAAAGCCCTGTCAGCAGACCGGTCTCTTCATCAAAGTGATACCACGTGATGTCCTTGACATTGGTCGTCACGGTATGGGCATTTCCATAGGCAACGTATCCCTTCTCATCCAGCCAATACGTCCCTTCCTCAAGCGTCACAAAGCGGCGGAACCAAGATTCCCCGGCAACATAGTACTTCGTACCGTTCTCAGTCTTGCGGAACGCACCGCGGATCAGTCTGCCTTGATCGTCAAAGGTGTAGGTCAGCGTATCAACGGTACGAACGCCGGTATACATCTTGTAATCCTGCTTATCGAAGTAGTAGAAATAGGACGTTCCGGTCTCATCAGCGATCGACTGCCAGCCGGAAACGAGCACGCCGGCGCGCGCATAGTAAGACGCGCCGTCCTTTTCGAAAATGCCCGTCAGTTTTCCTTTCAGCTTGCCCTCGCTGTCAAAGTCGAACCAGAACTGTCCGCTCTCCTCCGACTCATAGCTCGGCAGCTGCTGCACACCGACAACTCTTGCGCCGTCCTGATAATAGCACCATGTGCCGTTCTCTCTGAGCCAGCCTTCCTTTGCGTTTTTCTGCAGGCGGAAGCTGTCGGTAAAGTCAGTGACCGTCTCGAAGAAATGTGCGCCGTAGTCACCGTTGATGTTCTCACTGTTGTCATAGGGATACAGACCGTACTTAACCTGATACTCTTCCTGCTGTGCCAACGTTTTGAGCACATGGAAGTGGGCATAGATGTCATAACTGAGGCTGCCGCTGATTTGGCAGTTGAGCAGGCCGTTTTCATCCCATGCCGCCTCATCAGTTGCAATCAGCTTCAAGCCGCTGAGCACGCACAGCGGATTCGCAGTTGCGGGGTTAATGGGTTCTCCCTGCTGAATAAAGTTACACACGACCGTGAGCGTATTGTCCTTTACCTCCGCAGATGTCAAGGTAAAGTACTCATTTGCAAGGCGCAGATTCGACGTATCGATCGTTACGCCCTGCGGTGCAGTCAACGTGATTGTGACCGTTGTCAGCGGGCTGATACGCTCGGCAAGCTGCAGCAGGAAGTCCCACGCCGTGCGTCCCTCCTGATCACCACCGGGAAGCATATACAAAAGTGTCGTGAGTTTTTCCGGGATCGGCATCTTGGACATATCCACCGCGAAAGTATAGCTGGCATCCATTCCGCCGTCGGGATCGATCTGATAGTAAGTCTGCTCATCGTTTTGATAGTTGGCGTTGGAAACATCTCGACGCCATGCAAGCACCCCGCTTCCACCGGTCGCCTGCGCAAAATCAAAGTTTGCCTCATCGTCGCTATACATATAGACCGTGATCTTTGCTGCAGTCTCAAGCGCCTTGTTGACCGCCGCAGTCTGCGCCTGGATCGCGGCCTCTTCATCCGAGTAGCCGTTGGCCTTAGCTATCTGGTACACTCTGGCAAATTCCTGATTGATCGTTGCCTGAAATTCAGGCAGCTTACTTTTCTGGACTGCACCGATCGTCAGCGTGCGCAGCTTGCCCTCGGCGTTTGGCGTAAAGTCAAAGCCAGAGATCGTCCCCGCCTCGGGGTAGTCAAACACCAGTTCCGTCTTCGTGGTGTTGACGCTTCCGCCCTCCAACTCACCGATAGACTGCAGCGAGATCTTCAGAAAACCGAACTGCACATCATTGGGGTTGATTTTCACGGGATTTCCGTTATAGGTTGCCTCGAGCGGAAGCTGTGCAGTTTTGCCGTAGATCACATTCAAGGTGTCTTTGCTGAATTTCACTTCCGTCGGCTCGACGACATGCAGGCTCTTCACACCGAGCACGGTGCCGTCCGCCGCGACAAGGCGAACCTGTACGTCACCGAGCGCAGATGCCGTAAAGACATTACCGCTCAGCGTACCGACGCTATCATCCGACACCTGCAGCGTCGTTCCCTCCGGAAGCGCGATCGCGCCGCCGGTAGACGTAACGCCGGATACCTGGATCGGCAGTGCGCTGCCAATCGTCAGATAGTCATAATCCGCAGAAACGATCGCATGGTCAAACACATTCGACGGTTTTGCGGTCGACACAACAAAAAGCGTCGAGCTGACCGAGCGTTCATAGCCATCCGAGGGCCGGTTGACAACGGAGATAGACTCCGACCCCTCGCCCTTCGCCGCATAGGTAGTCGAACCACCGCCGTCCAGATTGATCGCGGCAACGCAGCCCGCATCCTGCATGATGTGCGCAATTTCAATGGCGCTGCCACCGGCAGAGAACGGCTCCTGACGTCCGTCAAGCGCCATCAGGACGACCTGCCCGTCATAAGTGATTCCGACGCAGGAACGAGATGCGCGGTCTTTATAGTATGTATCCGTTGCATTTACAACGACTTTCCCGTCGCGGACAAGCCAGATGGAGCCGCCAACAGCCTCCTGGATCTCGCCCTTGTGTGCATTCCATTCCGCACTGCTGCCGATGATGGGCGTTCCATCCTTGAGAACGGCAAAGAAGTTGGCATTGCCGGCACCGTGATACTCCACGCCCTCCATCACCAAAGCACCGGAGGGCGCTCCGTTGCTCATGTTATAGAAGTCTGCATTGATGCCGGCCACGGCGCTGTAATTTGGAACGTAGTGCTGGGTATCATCCGGATCGGAGTGCTTTTTCTCAGCCGCCTTCATCTGATCCGACAGGCGCGCCATTTTCCAGACGGAGCCGTCGTTATCATTATAGTTTGCGTGAACGCTAACGTCGCTGCGCGTAATGTCAGCCGTTGCAAGATAGTAAACGATCTGCTTATCGTCCCGCGTCACCGCCATCTTGATCTCTTGCTTCACACCGGGAGCAAGCATAGAGGTATGGCTGGAAAAAACTTTGTAGTAATCATTCTCGATCTGTGCCTTTGCTGTCTCATAAAGATAGTCGGCAAACGCATAGCAGCAAGCACGGCGAAGGTCAGCATTGACACCATCCGGCAGATAGCTGCCCTCGAGTGTACGAACGCCTTCGTTTCCGTAGTAGGTATCGTAAACGCAAGCACGGATATCATCCTTCGTCGCAGCGCCGGCAAATCGGTTATCGAGGAAGAATTTTGCGCGCACAGTATCCGTCAGGTTGGTGGTGAAATAGTTTTTCATGACCGTGCTGATCGTCGCGCCGTTTCCGATTTTCTTAAGGATATAAAAGGCATCCAAATCGCCGTACAAATCCAGGATGCCGAACGAATGTGCATCCGGTACATCATGGAGAAAATACTTGTCGTTGTTCGTACGGATCTCTTCTGCCATCTCCTCGACCGTACCGGTCACACCGGCATTGGTCGTAAGCTGGAGCAGGTCACAGATATCACCGGCCCAGCTGCCGAGGTCAGCGGTACTCTGGTTGCCAGTGTGATAGGCCATGTCCATTGCACCGAACATATGCGCAAAATCGACCGCATCCCCGTTGGGAAGCTTAAATTCATTCAGGCTGCGCAAACTACCCGCAGTTGTAGAATTGGCAGTATCCTGTTCGGCGACATAGCCCGAAAAGTTCGTATTCTCCGGTCCGCAGAACGCCGTCCATGCACCGGACGTATACTTTTCCACGCCGGTACGGATGTAATTGATGACAAGCGCCGTTGCGTCTTCTCCGGAATGCTCACGCGCATACACGTCAGCATATTCCTCCAAAACAGTCAGGGATGCGAGAAAATCACTGTACTGCATACCTGCTGCTCCATTGTTTTCCGCAAAAGCGGCAAGCGGAAGCAGCCCGAAGAGCATGACTGTCGCCATAAGGATCGACAGCAACCGTGACTTTAGTTTCTTCATAGTCCTCCCTTTCCTCCAAGAATGGATGTGCCTTTCGTTCTTTCTATATTCAAGTATCCACCCACAGCTCTGCAAAAGGCAGGAGCCGTGGGCAGATACTTGCAGAATGGATCAACCGGCGGTCTGCGCCATCTTGCCGTCTGCACCAAAGTAATGCATTCCGGGCTCGACGCCGTAGCTGTTGGCGGGCACCCACATGGTGGCGTCCTTGTACATCATGCCGCTGCCGGCGTTGAAGAAGTAGTAGTCCTCGCCGATCTTCGTCAAGCCCTTGGCACGCACGCCGTCGGCGTAGTAGTAGGTCTTTCCGTTGCCGGTCACGAAGCCGGTCTTGATGAGCTTGCCGTCCGCGCCGAAGCCGTACCAGCCGTTGCCGCTCAGCTCCGTGGTCTCCGCATATGCAGAGCCATTGGTCACGAGCGTACCGTCGTACCGTGCAAAGTAGTACGCACCGTCCAGCTCATACAGACCGTTGACCATCTTCACGCCGTCGATGGTGAAGTACAGCTTGCCGTTCTCGGCAACGATCTTCTTGACGCCGGTTTCCACGTTGGGAACGAACATCTTGCCCTCTGCATCAAAGTAATGCATTCCGGGCTCGACGCCGTAGCTGTTGGCAGGCACCCACATATTTGCGTCCTTGTACATCATGCCGCTGCCGGCGTTGAAGAAGTAGTAGTCCTCGCCAATCTTCGTCAAGCCCTTCGCGCGCACGCCGTCGGCGTAGTAGTAGGTCTTTCCGTCGCCGGTCACAAAACCGGTCTTGATGAGCTTGCCGTCCGCGCCGAAGCCGTACCAGCCGTTGCCGCTGAGCAGGCTCGTCTCCACATATGCAGAGCCATTGGTCACAAGCGCACCATCGTACCACGCAAAGTAGTACGCACCGTCCAGCTCATACAGACCGTTGGCCATCTTCGCGCCGTCGATGGTGAAGTACAGCTTGCCGTTTTCGGCAACGATCTTCCTGACGCCGGTCTCCACGTTGGGAACGAACATCTTGCCATCTGCGCCGAAGTAGTACATCCCCGGCTCAATGTCGTAATCGTTGGCGGGCACCCACATATTCGCGTCTTTGTACATCATGCCGCTGCCAGCGTTGAAGAAGTAGTAGTCCTCACCGATCCTGGTGAAGCCTTTTGCGCACTCGCCCTTAACAAAGTAGTAAGTACCGCCATTGATGTCCACGAACCCGTCGATCACCATCTTGCCATCGGCATCGAAATGATAAGTCCGTGCCTCGATCGGATAACCATTCGTCTTTTCGATCCAGTAATCGCGGTCACGAACGATCTCGCCGGTGGACGTACGCGCATAGTAGAAGGTGCCATCGACACAGATCAGTCCTTCGCCAACCTTCACGCCGTCAACATAGTAGTACTTCGATCCATCGCCCGGGCAAATACCGTTTTTGGATGTATCATCGTCATGAATGATGACGCCATCGGCATCAAAGCAATACTGGTAGGCCGGCAGCGGCAGGTCGTTATTCTTGACCACCTTATAGTTGCCGTCTTTTACCGCCTTACCGTCTTCGCCAAAGTAGTAATAGTGATAATGCGGCTGTGCCTCGCTGCCGACATTGACGCGGATCAAACCGGGGAATGCAACATTCTCGCCGTTGGCGATCCAGTAGGTATCCGCTCCCTCGACGCACAGACCGTTTTTGCCAACCTGGGTAAACTGTGCGGTATATGTCGCATCGGAAGTAACGGGAACGATCTCCTGATCCCAACCGGCAAACACATAGCGATAACGCGCAGTTTCGGGTTTTTCGGGCGTGCCCGGGAAGGTCGGTGTTTTCCCCTTCTCATACACTTGAGTGGTTTGCGTACCGTCAACGATCCAAGTGATCACAGCGCCGGATTTGGGAATGACCTCACCCTTTTTCAGGAGTGCACCGCAGACATCGCAGTAAGAATCGCCGGTATAGCCGTCTTCTGTGAGCGTAGCGTCTCTGGCATCACGGATAACCGGCTTGTGGCCAAGTGCAGGGATGACCTCCTGCGCAACGATGACCTCGTTGCAGACGGAGCAGTGCTTGCCCTCCGTCTTGCCGGGCTCGGTGCAGGTGGGCTCGACTGCGGGGTCAACGACCACGGTGTGCCCCTTGGCGGGGATCACTTCCTGCGCAACGATGACTGCGTTGCAGACGGAGCAGTGCTCGCCCTCCGTCTTACCGGGCTCGGTGCAGGTGGGCTCGACTGCGGGGTCAACGACCACGGTGTGTCCCTTGGCAGGGATGATTTTCTGCGCAACGATGACCTCGTTGCAGACAGAGCAGTGCTTGCCCTCCGTCAGACCGGTCTTCGTGCAGGTGGGATCGACTGCGGGGTCAACGACCACGGCGTGCCCCTTGGCAGGGATCACTTCCTGCGCAACGATGACTGCGTTGCAGACGGAGCAGTGCTTGCCCTCCGTCTTACCGGGCTCGGTGCAGGTGGGCTCGACTGCGGGGTCAACGACCACGGTGTGTCCCTTGGCAGGGATGATTTTCTGCGCAACGATGACCTCGTTGCAGACAGAGCAGTGCTTGCCCTCCGTCAGACCGGTCTTCGTGCAGGTGGGATCGACTGCGGGGTCAACGACCACGGCGTGCCCCTTGGCGGGGATTTCTTCCAAGCCGGAGAGGACCGCACCGCAAACAGAACACTTCGTGCCGGCCTTATGGCCGGGCTCGGTGCAGGTGGCCGGTTTTTCGGGGATCTGAACAGGCGTGTGGCCGGTCGCGCTGATGGCCTCTGTTTTTGTCTCATTGCAGCGCGTGCAGGTAAACGTCTTGACACCGGCGTTTTCACAAGTCGGAGCGGTCGTGATCACACCATTGTCCCAAGTGTGGCCAAGCGCGGGAATGACCTCGCCGTCTGCGATCTTTTCGTTACAATCCTTGCAGTAGGTATCGCCAGTATAGCCGGTCGTGGTGCAGGTGGCATCCTTCGCGCCGCGAAGCTCCGTATTCTCATGCGTGCAAGGCTTTCCGCCCCATGTGCCTCGGACATAGTCGATGGTATTGCCGGTCTGAGCCTTCGCAGTCTCAAAGTAGGTGCCGTCAGCGTTGTGCAGCTTTGCGGGTGTGATGGGGATGTCGTGCTTGGTCGGGCCGCCGTCGTACTGATACGTCTTGGTCTCCTTACCGGGAGCGCCCTGCTGGCTGTAGACGCCGGTACCCTCGCTGGAGCAGATATCCGCACCGCTTTGCGTGGTGTAGATGCCGCCGATGGCGGTCAGCGTACCGTTGACGTCCACCTTCACATCCGCCAGAGGCGCACGGGAGCCTGTCCGTCCGGGGGCATAGACCACTGGGATGAACTGTTGGCTATAACCGCCGCAGTAGCCGCCCCACTCGTCCACATCGTAAATGTAGATGCTCTTGCCGCTGGACACCACCAGCTCGGCGTCCTTGGCGATGGATACCTCCACGCCGGGCAGCAGCGCCGCCGTCTGGTTGATGGTCAGCTTGCCGCCCTCTGCCAGATTGATGGTCATGTTGTTGGTCAGCGGCAGAACATAGTCCGCCGAGCTGACTTCTATGCCAGCCAAGGTCAGGTTCAGGCTGTTGACCTCCGCCACACCGTCGATGGTATAGTGGATACGGTCAGTGGCGCCGTCATACGCCTTGGTCAGACTGCCGGAGGTCAGCTTGAACATTCCCTTGTCGCCGATAAAGGGGATGGAGGTGGGCTTGATGCCGCCCATGGCATTCACGCCGGTATATACGGTCTCGCTGGCGCCGGCGTGCAGGGTCAGAGGCACCTCCACATTCTGCACGGCATACTGGTTAAAGGGGAACACCTTACTTCCCATTTGGCTTGTTTTCGTGCCGCCCCGGAAGTCCAGGATCTGGTACCACTCATAGACGGAGCCGCCGGACTGTACGGTGACAGAGCCGCTGCCGGAGATGAAGCCCCATGCGTACAGGCTTGCGCCGGACTGCACGTCGATGGCGCTGCCGGACTCCATTTTGATGTAGCCATAGGGCCCGACGATGCGGCCCTGTCCGTTACCGGCGGCTGCAAAGTACTGGCCGCCGACGCTGATGGCGCCATTGACGGTAAGAGAGGCGCCCTCGCTCATGGTCAGCGTCCGGAATACCTTGGCGCCCGCTTGGGAGGTGGTGGACGCCGGGGTACTGGTATAGCAGGTCTTGGCCTCGTCAAAGGGGATCAGCAGGGTGATGCCAGCGGGAATGGTGTAGCTCCCCGCGATCGCGCCGCTGCTGACCAGTGCTATGGTGGCGGGCAGCTTCTTCTGCGCCTCCGCGATCGCGTCGTTCAGGTCGTCAAAGCGCTGACCGCCGGTCTCAAAGAGCGCCGCGTCATTGCTGACAAACCGCGCCGTGATGGTGCAGTCGTTTTCAATGTTCAGTGCCGCCTTGGGAGAGGTATTGATGTACTTTCCCTCAGTCACATTGTACCAGCCCATGAACTGATAGCCCGCCGCCGGGGTCGCTATTACCTGATAGGCAGTCATGGAGCTTTGCGTGTTGGTGTAGGCCTCGGTGATGGCCTTGCCGTCCACGGTATAGGAGCCGTTCTCGGCGGGCTGGAAGGTCACGGTGGCGCTCACATCGGCCACCAGCGCCACGTTGGTCATGGTGATCTTGGTGGCGGCGCTGGTGCTGCCGGACTTGATGTATACCTTGATGCTGGCGTTGGGAGCAAGCTCCTTGGAGAACTTGCCGCCCGCCGTGACCGCCGTTCCGTCCACTTGGATGGTGCCGCTGTTCTGTTCAATGGCATAGTCGAAGGACAGCGTTGCATTTGTGGTTCTCTTGTTGGTAATGGTCAGTGTGGAGTTATAATGTGTGTCGCCGCAGGTTCCGCCTGTGCCGGTGGCAGAACCGACGATCTGGGTGCCGGTGGCGCTCCACGCGTTGTCCGCAGTGCCGGAGAAGCTCAGGCCGATGCTCTCGTCAGCCAGCCCGATAACGGTGCCGCTGTTCGCCGCATACGCAGGCATGGCCATGTTGGGAAGCAACACGAACACCATGCACATGCACAGCACAAGGGAAAGGAAGCACCGATACATATTTTTCATTTTCTTCCTACCTTCTTTCCTTTCTTCACTCTGTGATTTCTATTATTGACCTCTATGTAAACACTGAGTCCTGCCGCAAACGCAAGCGCGGCCCAGATATGGGACAGATGAAACAGCATCCCCGAGCTCGATGTCCGAAAGAACTCGATAACAAACCGGAACGCACCATAGCTTGCCATGTAGAGTGGGTAACAGGTGCCGGGGTTTTCATCCTTTTTCACGCGGGGAATAAGCAGGATCAGCATCACGATGTAATACACCAGCTCCAGCTCCCTTGTTGGACAGCGCAGCTGCGTTCCTGGTATGATCAGGCCGGTGCAGCACCCGGAAAGGATGCAGTTGATGCGGGCGCACATGACTGTAAAGATCATGCAAGGCGTAAAGACATCAAAGGTCTCTTTCATCGGCCGCTTGAAAAGCTTTGCACCGAGCCAGTAAGCCACCGGCATAAAGAACACTCCGCCAAACAGGCTCATGTTGCCGAGGGTGGCTTTGTCAAATCCGGTTTCAAGAAAGGCGAATACCTTCACCGTCAGCACGCCGAAAACGGTATGAAAAATCGCCAAAGGGATCGCCGCATACCATGCCATGTTCAGCCGATCCCGCATGAGAACAAGCCATGCGGCGCTGCCGGCAAACCCGATGCCGAGCAGGATCCACAAGGAAACTTCGATGGTACTCACCTCATTTCTTCTATTGCACCTCGACGCCGCATTGCTTACGCATACGGATCACCTGAGCAGGCACTCCTGCAGCGATCGCATAGTCCGGGACATCCTTTGTCACGACCGCGCCCGCCGCAATGATGCAGCCATTTCCGATGTGTACGCCCGGCAAAATCAAAACACGGTCTCCGATCCAAACATCGTCTCCGATACAGACAGGCAACTCGGCTTCAAACCCCTGTTCCATCATAGGAACATCCGTCCGCTCAAAACAGTGATTTCTTGTGATAATCGTGACATCCGTCCCCATCATCACACAGCGGCCAATGTGACAAGTACCATAAATTTTGGCATTGATGCCGATTCCGGAATCGTCACCAAGAGTCACTTTTGCAGAAAAGGTAGCATTTTTCTCAATATTTACCCGTTTTCCACAATCGGCCAGCATCCATCTTCCGCAAAACCGGCGTAAAGCCGTCTGGCCAAGCTTTAAGCTGCTATAGGAAGGCGGTAAGTGCTTCGCAACCGTATGATACAGCAAAGCACCGAGTCTGCGCTTTAACTTTGGGATAGTCATCCCGCACCTCCCTGAAAGCCTTCCAGATGGTTGATCTGCTCGATGAGATCATTGACGAAACTCTGCAGTGCATTGATATGAGCGTATTCGTCCGCCGTCCACGCAGCGTCTTTCGGGATCTCGTGGATATCCAGCCAGATGGCCGTCTGCGCACCGGATGCATCCGGTGCACTGCCAAGAGCATAACCGCTCCCGTTTTCGCCGACGGACAGCACAAACAGCAGCACGTCATCCGTTCCAACCGGTGCAGATACGCGCACGGCATACTGCCCATCCGCAGAGACATCCTCGATCCGGCAGACCGCTGCCAACTCCTGCGGCAGCACAAGGTCTCCGACCGGAGTGGACAGCTTTGCATCCGCGGATACGGGTATTGGCTCTGCGCTCTGCAGCGGTGTGAGCGTGTCCGCAGGCTTATGGCCGCGAACCAGCACCACAACGAGAACGGCAAGCGCGATCACAGTGATCACTGTGATCACGATCGGCAGCGGTTTTACACCACCACCAGATGCTTTTTTGACCGGTTGATTTTCTTGTTTCAAACGGTTTCCCCCCTTTGCATTTGAATCGATCGAACCAAAACATCAGAAACGTTATGGATTTCTTTCTCTTGGCGTTTCCCTGGTACCCCGGCGCATTGCCCGCAAAGCTTGGGAAAAGGTCATCTCTTCCCGGTATGCACCGTACCGCTTCAGGCAAAAGCGCAGGCACAGCGGCACTGCAGCCGCACCGAATGCCGCCCGATACAAAACGCCCTGATCGTAAAAATACTTTTCATCAAAGCCGTGAAAACAGGTGGACGCGTCCTTGGCACAGGTACCCAGACAGAAGCTGCTCGTATACACCCGTAGCCCTCGACGAAACGCGTCACACAAAAACAGCGTGTCCTCCCCGTGGGCATAGTTCGTGCCGCCGCCGAAGATCGTGGAAAACCAAATGTTCGCACGGCGCTGGCTGTCACGGCGGATAGAGCAAACGCACGTCCCATACCGCAGAGCGCGATGAAAACGCAGACGACCATCGCGGTTTTTGACCTGGCGGATCACACGCCCGCCCTGCGTAATGTCCAGGGAAAAAAGGATCATATCCGCATCCGGATGCTGCGCATAGGCGCGGCGCACACCATCGGCATAACCGTCGGCATAGCAGATATCATCGTCGGCAAAAAGCAGGATATCTCCGGCAGCGTGCAGCAGCGCAATGTTGCGGTTGAAGCCGACGCCCCGCGTGTCCGTGGTGATCATGCGCAACGTGCGCCCAGCGTTTAACTGTGTCTCTTTGCGGTATCCGTCGGCCTGATTTCCAAACACGGCATCGCCGGTAATGTGCATTTTATCCGCGATCGTTAAGTCTTTCTGCCCCATGGTGACGCAGACAACCTCTACTCTATCCATACATTCCTCCGGCAGTCAGCGGATGCTCCGCGTGTAGACATCAATACGCATTGCCTGCTGTGCGGCAAGATAATGCGTGTAGGAGCGCTCGAGATCGACGATTGCCGCGTGCTCCTTACACCTGCGCTCCGACGGAGACGGAAGCGCACGCCAGTTGCCGTACAGCTGCGTCAGCAGCGCGTCATAATGCGCCGTGACCGGAAACACGCCATCCTCAAACGGGAGCTCGACCGACTCTGTCAGCCACTCACGCGGGAGCAGATTTTTTTCATACCGTTTTCCGGCCGCCAGAAACGAATGCAGCAGTGCGGTCCGGTCGTCTCCTCTGCGTATACAGAGCGTTTCCAACGCCCGGCGCGGCAGCAGGCGGCAAAGCTGCATGAACACTTTTTTCGCCGCGCTGTCCGTCTCATAGCCGCGCGCATAGAGCGCCTTTGCAATGATCGCCTTGGACGCCGCAAATTGCAGCCGCCGCATCAGCGGCCGATCCGAAAGATTGTCGCACGGAAAAATGTCTATGTAGACGCCCTGATGGACAAGCGGGTCTTTCGGATGATATTTTTCGATGCAAGCCGTGTGGTTTCTGCGCAGCTTGGAAAACTGCATGGGCCAGTGCGCGCTGTTTTCCCGCTGCACATAGTAGCGCTCAGGATCAAAGTCCCCCGCCGCCTCCGTAAGCAAGCGGTCATATTCGCTGCGCATGAGGATCACATCCACATCGTCGTCCCACGGGATGAAGCCATGGTGACGAACGGCGCCCAACGCTGTTCCGGCGAAGAGCTGATAGGATATGTGGTGCTTACGGCACACGGCGTCAAAGTCCTTGAGCATCTCCAGCAGGAGCGTCTGATGCGCAGTCAAAACCTTCACTTCTCCCATGGTTAGATTCTCCCGTGCTTACGCACGCCATGGAGTGCGTAAGAAAAAAACGCGCAAGCGGATCGTGGCAGCGAGAGCCGCTCAACATCCCGGTAGATCCGCCAACGGTATCTGGCAGATTTGAGCTTATCGCTCGAACGAGAGCCCTTCGCAACACGGTAGTCCGCCAAAGTTTCTCTACTCGCCAAGGTCCGGAAGCCGGAACGCATCAGCTCCAGCCAGAGCGCATAGTCCTCGTGATAATACTGCGCACAAAAACGATGGTCACGTAAAGCATCCCGCCGAATCAGCACAGTGGAACAGCTGAGCACACTTTCCTCGAGCATGGCATGATAGGACGTCGTTTCCGGAACGATGAAATCCGACAAATGGCAGCCGTTTTCATCTATCATCGCATACGAACAATAGACAATATCCGCATCCGAACTCCTCGCCACGGCAAGCTGTTTTTCCAGCTTCTGCGCACGCCACCTATCATCACTGTCAAGCAGCGCGATCCATTCCCCCTGCGCGAGATCAAAGCCTCGGTTTCTTGTGCGTGCAACACCCATGTTCTGCGGATTGCACAAGACCTGAATGCGTGCATCCTGTTGTGCATAGCTCTCTGCGATCTCTACTGTGCGGTCAGCAGAACCGTCATCGAGGATCAGCAGATTCCAGTTTTCATACGTCTGGGCGCACACGGAAGCAATGGCTTCCCCGATGTATTTCTCAGCATTGTATGCGGGCATGATCACGGAAACCAGCGGCTGCTTGTCGGCCGCGCCGGTCAGAGCATCTTGTTTCATGGCACTCTCTTTTCCAGCAGCCTTGCACACTTCTCCCAATCCCGATAGCCGCTGCCAAGCATATGGATGTCACTGCCGAGATAGCGCACGCAGCCGCCTTCGATCCACGCGAGATAGCGCTTGCGGTGCAGCGGCTTTGTCAGGCACGCGGCATTGAGCTGCAGCGGCACCCCGTCGCGCGCCAGCTGCCCGATGTCCGCCGCCGGATAGCGCTCGGCGTGTGCGATGATGATCTGTATATCCTGCAGATCCAGCAGCTGATACAGCGTGTCCCAGATAGACTCCGGCCACGCATAAAACGGCATCTCGAGCAGCAGCTCATTCGTGCCCTCGCGGCACAGACGGTGCAGGCCCTCAAGCCGCTCCATCCCGTCGCAGATGAGCACCTCCGCACCGAGGCAAATCTGCGGCGCTTGTTCCGGCAGATGCGCACGCAGCAGCTGCGCGCACTCCTCCCTGCGGCGCAGGAAGGATTCCGCCGATTCCTTGTGCGGGTAAAAGTGCGGCGTCGCGCAGACCGTTCGGATGCCGGCCGCAGCTGCCATATCCAGCTGCCGCAAAGACGTCTCAAGCCTGTCGCTCCCATGGTCACAGCCGGGCAGGACGTGTGCATGATAGTCCAGCGACAGGTCGATCCCGCCGTTACTGCGCTTCATAGGGATCGGAATACGAATACTTATATCCGTACTTGCCGCCGTATTTGTACTTATACTTATAGGCGTATTTTCCGGACTTCATATTCATGTCGTTGAGCACCACGCCGCACAGGTTCCCGCCTGCGCGCAGCACGGCGTCCTTGGCGTCGCTGAGCTCGTCCGTGGTCGTCACACCGGATTTCGTCACGAGCACCACACCGTCCACATAGGTGGAAATGATCTGCGCATCCGCCACCGTGTTGATCGGCGGCGTGTCGATGATCACATAATCGTAGGTCTTGGCACTCTCCGCCACGAAGCGTCTCATCCGCTCGGACGAGAGCAGCTCGGACGGGTTGGGCGGGATCGTACCGGTGCAGACGATCCACAGCGGCAGATCCGTCACCTTCACAAGCTCGAGCCGGCTGATCTTCGCCAAAAAGTCACACAGGCCGGCAGTGCTTCGCACTTTCCACAGACGCCGCTGCGTCGGCTTGCGCATATCCGCATCGACAAGCAGCACGCGCTTGCCGAGCATGGCGTAGCTGATGGCGATGTTCGCCGCCGTGAGGCTCTTGCCCTCTGAGGGCTTTGCGCTCGTGATGGCAAAGGTCGAGCAGGGGCGCTCCTTATCCGCCGTCATGCAAAACAACAGGCTGGTGCGCAGCTTTACATAGGCCTCCTTGATCGCAAACGGCGACTCATTGGTCAGCAAACGCTTCCGGTTTGCCCGAACCGTTTCCCTCGTTGTTTTCCGAACATTTTTCTTTTTCATGGTAAAGCACCGCACCTCCTTCCGTCAGCGCCCACTCCGCACAGGCGTCATTTGTGATGTTGATCTCCGGTATCATGCCGAGGATCGTCACATTCGCCGCGCATTCAATATCCTCCGGCAGGTAGATCGTTGTATCCGCCAGCATACGCAGCACAAGAATGACCGAGATCACGATCACGCCAATCACAAAGCCGATCGCACTGTCAAACACGGTTCTCGGCGCAGTCTTTTCCGACGCGACCTCCGGCTGGTCGACGACCTCCACGCCGCCTGCCTTGGTGATGCGGATGATCTCTGTCGGCGCAACCTTCGCAAATGCGCCCGCGATCCGGCAAGCAAGCTTTGGGTCGGTAGAAGTCACCACCACCTCCAGCAGCTGCGTGTCCGAAATGACGGAGACCTTCACCATGCGATTGAGTTCTTTTCTCGACAGTGCCGTCTCCCCACGGATATCCGTCAGGACGGAATCCAGGACGGAATTGCTCTCCAGGATCTTGGAATAGGTTGTAGCAAGGCTCTCCGCAGCCTGCAGGTCGCTGTTGTTGATCGTTCCTTGCGCGGTATTATTCGTACTGTTGTAAACGTAAAAGCTCACGCGGGACTCATAGGTCGGCGTGACAAACACGCTGATCGCCATGTAAACCAGCGCAGCCGCAACGATGCCCGCCAGCAGCACCCAGTGGAGCTTGGACAGCAGGATCTTCGCAACGTCCCACAGCGACAGTTCCGTGCCACCAGCAGGTCTATGCGTTCTTTGACTTTCATTCATACAGCGGGTCGTCCTCCAAATGTATTTTCTTCATCGCGCGCCGTCTCCGCAAAAAACCACGCGGATCGTTTTCAGAATACAAAGCAGATCCATCCAAACCGACCTGTGTTCGATGTACTCCATGTCGTACACGATCTTTTCCTCCGGCTTGAGGTCGTAGCCGCCGTTGACCTGCGCATAGCCGGTCAATCCGGGCGTCACGGCCAGGCGGTTGGAAAAGCCGATGATGTATTGCTCGAACTTCCTGTAGAAGCACGCGCGCTCCGGCCGCGGGCCGACAAAGCTCATGTCGCCCCTGAGGATATTCCAGATCTGCGGAAGCTCATCGAGCCGCGTCCGGCGCAAGAACGCGCCAAAGCGCGTGCAGCGCGCATCATCCGTGTCCGCCCATCGCGGTCCGTCCCGCTCGGCATCTTCGCACATGGAGCGGAACTTGTACATGATGAACGGCTTGCCGTCCTTACCCAGCCGCTCCTGCTTGAAAATCGGATCGCCCGGCGAGTCGAGCGCGATGATCAGCGCGATGACCGACATCGGCAGTGCCAGCACAGCCAAGCCCACCAGCGCACCGGAAATGTCGAACGCGCGCTTGAGCGCAAGATACGCCCGCTTTTCGGCGACACGCGGCCGCTCTATATACATCACGCGCTGCGCGGTGCAATTTTTCACGCCCGGATAGGAAACCGCAGTCTCCATCGCTCTCGCCCCATCTCTTTCTCTCTTCGCAGCTCTACCCCACGGTGTCCGAAGCAGGCGCATTCCACGCCGCTGGAAACCGAACACCGTGTTGATTTCCCGTTGAGGTGTTGGTAGACGGCACCAGTTAAATTATAACACGTTTTTGTAAGAAATCAACTTCTTTGGCAAAATATATGCGTTGCATTTTGAATTTTACAAAACCATTGTACGCGCCCGTCTCCGCGCCGACCCTGGCAAGGACGCAGTGCATGGCCCGGCCAAAATCTGCACGAGCCGGCCGCTCTTGTGCGCTCACGCCGGACAAGTGTGCGAGCGCGCGCCGCGAAGCGGTGCTTTTTCACATATCAGCGAAAAAATACCGCGATCGGTCGGAATTTTTGTGCCGTGCTCCCATGGAAAATGCTGCGTCGGGAATTGACTTTTCCTGTCGCGTCTGAGATAATGAACACATTGAAAGCACAGGCAACTGACGGAACGTGGAGCACACCACATGGGAGCCTGCTGTAATACGAACTGTCGACCGTCTGGGCAAACCTGTGGCCATGGGACTCCATGGGCAACGGGTTTACCCTTTTTTTATTTTCATTTCATCTTTTTAAGGAGGATCTCATGAAAAAAGTAGCAGTCATTATGGGCAGCGACTCTGATTGGCCGGTCGTCAAGGCGGCCTGTCAGCAGCTCGACGCCTTTGGCATCCCCTACGAGGCGCACATCCTCAGCGCGCACCGCTCCCCGGTCGCTGCGGCGGACTTCGCCAAAAACGCCCGCGCCAACGGCTTCGGCGTGCTCATCTGCGCAGCCGGAATGGCGGCACACCTCGCGGGCGCGTTCGCCGGCAACTCCACCCTGCCGGTCATCGGCATCCCCATGAAGGGCGGCGCGGTCGACGGGCTGGACGCCCTGCTGTCTACCGTGCAGATGCCCAGCGGCATCCCGGTAGCGACCGTGGCCATCAACGGCGCGAAAAACGCCGCCGTGCTCGCGGCGCAGATCCTCGCCGTCAGTGACGAAGCGCTGGCCGAAAAGCTCGACGCGCAGCGTGTCGAGATGGCGCAGCAGATCGCCGCGAAGGAAGCCAGGCTTCAGGCGGAGCTGTCCTGCTGAGCGGCAACGCGGCAGAACACTCCTTTTGAATAGATAAAGATCCACACGAACCCGATCAACCATTATTTTGGAGGTATCATCATGGAACTCGTTTATACAGGCAAAACCAAAAATGTCTACGCGCTGGAAAACGGCAACTTCCTGCTCAAGTTCAAGGACGACTGCACCGGTAAGGATGGCGTGTTCGATCCCGGCGAGAACGCCGTGGGCCTGACCATCGACGGTGTGGGCGATGTGAACCTGCGCATGAGCATCTACTTCTTCGAGAAGATCAATGCCGCCGGCATCAAGACCCACTATGTCAGTGCCGACCTGAGCAACACCACCATGGAAGTCCTCCCCGCCAAAGTCTTTGGTCACGGTCTGGAGGTCATCTGCCGCCGCAAGGCCGTCGGCTCGTTCATCCGCCGCTACGGTGACCTCATCGAGTCCGGCGCTGACCTGCCCTACTATGTCGAGACGACCCTGAAGGACGATGCCAAGGGCGATCCGCTGATCACCAAGGACGCGCTGGTCGCGCTGGGCGTGATGACCGACGCGCAGTACGAGGATCTGAAGGCGCAGACCCAGCAGATCACGAAGATCGTCGCCGACGACCTGAAGGAAAAGGGCATGGAGCTCTATGACATCAAGTTTGAGTTCGGCTACGCGCCCGACGGCAGCGTCATGCTCATCGACGAGGTCGCCAGCGGCAATATGCGCGTCTACAAGGACGGTCAGTACATTGATCCCATGACGCTCTCTGAGCTGTTTTTCGCGTAATGGGCGGATATTTCGGAGCGTTTTCCCACCGTGAGGTGGGACTGGATGTGTTTTTCGGCACGGACTATCACTCCCACCTCGGCACACGCCGGGGCGGAATGGTGGTCTACGGGCGCGAAAACGGATTTGTGCGTGAGATCCACAACATTGAAAACACGCCCTTCCGCACAAAGTTTGAGACCAACCTGCATGAGTTCAAGGGCTACGTCGGCATCGGCTGCATCAGCGACACGGACCCGCAGCCGCTGCTCGTGCGCTCGCACCTCGGTCTGTATGCCATCTGCACCGTCGGCATCATCAACAACATCGACGAGCTGATCGACACCTACTTCTCCGACCACGGGCACCAGTTCATGGCGCAGAGCAGCGGTAAGGTCAACGTCTCGGAGCTGGTCGCCGCCCTCATCAACATGAAGGAAAACCTCGTGGAGGGCATTTTGTACGCGCAGGAGATGATCCGCGGCTCCATCACGATCTTGCTGATGACGCCGGACGGCATTCTGGCCGCCCGCGACAAGCTGGGACGGCTGCCCGTTCTGGTCGGCAAGCATCCGGACGGCAGTCTGTGCGTCTCGTTTGAATCGTTTGCCTATCACAAGCTCGGCTATGAGGACGCCTACGAGCTCGGCCCGCGCGAGATCGTGGCGCTGACGCGAAACGGCTACGAGACCGTCTCGCCCGCGGGCGAGGAGATGAAGATCTGCGGCTTCCTCTGGACGTACTACGGATACCCCAACTCGAATTACGAGGGCGTGAACGTCGAGGTCATGCGCTACCACAACGGCGACATCATGGCGCGGCAGGAGCTCGCGCAGGGTCGCCTGCCCGATGTGGACTACGTCGCGGGCGTGCCGGATTCCGGCGTGCCGCACGCCATCGGTTACGCCAACCGCAGCGGCAAGCCCTTTGCCAGACCCTTTGTCAAGTACACGCCCACCTGGCCGCGCTCGTTCACCCCGGACAATCAGGAGGTGCGCAATCAGGTGGCCAAGATGAAGCAGATCCCCGTGTCCGAGCTCATCGAGGGGAAAAAGCTGCTGTTTGTGGACGACTCCATCGTGCGCGGCACACAGCTGCGCGAGACGGTGGACTTCCTCTACGAGTCGGGCGCAAAAGAGGTGCATATGCGCTCTGCCTGCCCGCCCATCATGTACAGCTGCAAGTATCTGAACTTCTCGCGCGGCAATTCCGACATGGAGCTGCTGGCGCGGCGCGTGGTGCAGGAGCTCGAGGGCGACGAGGGGCAGAAGCATCTCGACGAGTACGCCGACGCCTCTACCGAGCGCGGAAAGTGCCTGCTGAGCTCTATCTGCGAAAAATTCGGTTTTGACTCACTCGGATACCAATCTCTTGACGGCGTGCTGGAGGCCATCGGCATAGACCGGGACAAGGTCTGCACGTACTGCTGGAACGGAAAGGAATAATCGACATGGAAAACTCTCGATCCGCCGCTTACGCGGCAGCCGGTGTGGACATCACGGCCGGTTACGAAGGCGTCAGGCTCATGCGCGATGACGTCAAGCGCACCCACATTCCCGGCGTTGTGTCGGATATCGGCGGCTTCGGCGGCCTGTTCGCCCCTGATGTCTCCGGCATGAGCGAGCCCGTGCTCGTCTCGGGCACGGACGGCGTCGGCACGAAGCTGCGTCTGGCCGAGCTCATGGGCAAGCACGACACCATCGGCATCGACTGCGTGGCCATGTGCGTCAACGACGTGATCTGCTGCGGCGCAAAGCCCCTGTTTTTCCTCGACTACATCGCCATCGGAAAGAACGTGCCCGAAAAGGTCGCGTCCATCGTCTCCGGCGTTGCCGAGGGCTGCGTGCAGGCCGGCTGCGCCCTCATCGGCGGCGAGACGGCCGAGCACCCCGGCATGATGGCGGCCGACGACTACGATCTGGCCGGCTTCACCGTCGGTCTCGTGGACAAGCCGAAGGTCATCGACTCCGGCCGCATGGCGGCGGGCGACGTGGTGCTGGCTCTGCCCTCGTCCGGCTTCCACTCCAACGGCTATTCGCTCGTGCGCAAGGTGTTCGACGTGGAGAACACCGATCTCAACCGCTACTATGACGAGCTCGGCGAGACGCTGGGCGAGGCGCTGCTGCGCCCGACTGTGATCTACGTCAAGCCCGTTCTGCGCTGCATCGACGCTGCCGATGTGCGCGGCGTGAGCCACATCACCGGCGGCGGCTTCTACGAAAACATCCCGCGCTGCATCCCCGACGGGCTGTGCGCCCGCATCGACAAGGCCGCGATCCGCACGCCCGCCGTCTTCGGTCTGCTGCAGGCCAAGGGCGGCATCGACGAGCACGATATGTTCAACACCTTCAACATGGGCGTGGGCATGATCGTGGTCGTCAGCCCCGAGACCGCCGAGGCGGCACTCGGCGCGCTCAAGGCCGAGGGCATCGACGCCTACGTCTGCGGCGAGATCGTCACCGGCGAGGAAAAAGTCTGTCTATGCTGAAACAGCACGCCGGCAAAGGAGAAGACCTGACTATGAACAAAGCAAAGATCGCCGTGCTGGTCTCCGGCGGCGGCACAAATCTGCAGGCGCTGCTCGACGCACAGGCGGCAGGCGCGCTTGCCCACGGTGAGATCACGCTGGTGGTCTCGTCCAACGAGGGCGCTTACGCGCTGACGCGGGCAGCCAACGCCGGCATCCGCGCGCAGACGATCTCACCGAAGCAGTGCGGCGGTCAGGCCGCCTTTGAGGCGGCGCTGTCGGCGCTTCTGGCGCAGCAGGAGATCGATCTGATCGTGCTGGCCGGTTTCCTGACCATCCTGAGCGCGGACTTCACCGCGCGCTGGCCGTCGCGCATCCTGAACGTGCACCCGTCCCTGATCCCCGCGTTCTGCGGCAAGGGGATGTACGGTCTGAAGGTCCACGAAGCGGCGCTTCGAACGGGCGTGAAGGTCACGGGCGCGACGGTGCATTTTGTCAATGAGATCCCGGACGGCGGACGCATCCTGCTGCAAAAGGCGGTGGAGGTCCTGCCGGATGACACGCCGGAAACGCTCCAGCGCCGGGTCATGGAGCAGGCGGAATGGCAGCTCCTGCCGCGAGCGGCGGAGCTGGTCTCGGAACAAATCATAAAGGAGAAGCGCAATGCTTGACTTTCTCACCCTTCTGCGGGAAAATCCCTATCCCGGCCGCGGCATTCTTGTCAGCCGTGACCTCGTTTACTATTTCATCATGGGGCGCAGCGCCAACAGCCGCAACCGCATCTTTGTCACGACGGGCGACGGCATCCGCACCGAGGCGTATGACCCCGCGAAGCTGGAAGACCCCAGCCTCATCATCTACCACCCCGTGCGCACCATGGGCAGCGCGCTCGTGGTCACGAACGGCGACCAGACGGACACCGTCTGCCGGTACGGCGACTTCCGCAAGGGGCTCATGACCCGCGAATACGAGCCGGATGACCCGAACTGGACGCCGCGCATCTCCGCTATCCTCAATGCCGACGGCTCGTTTGAGCTCTCGATCCTCAAGCGCAAAAACGGGCGCTGCCTGCGCGAATTCTTCTGCTATGAGGGCGTCGAAGCCGGACAGGGATACTTCATCAGCACCTATCAGGGCGACGGCAGTCCCCTGCCGACCTTCGCCGGCGAGCCGCTGGAGGTCACCGTGCCGACGCCGGAGGAAGTCTGGCAGGCACTCAACACGGACAACAAGGTGTCCCTTTACACGAACGTGAACGGCGAGGTGCGCCTGTTCAACAAAAATCTGGGCGATTAAGGAGGCCGTAACGATATGAATGCGCTGGAACTGAAATATGGCTGCAACCCCAACCAGAAGCCGTCCCGGGTCTTTATGCGCGACGGGTCTGACCTGCCGTTCGCTGTCCTCAACGGCAAGCCCGGCTACATCAACCTGCTCGACGCGCTCAACTCCTGGCAGCTTGTCAAGGAGCTCAAGACCGCCACCGGTCTGCCCGCCGCTGCCAGCTTCAAGCACGTGTCCCCCGCCGGCGCGGCCGTCGGCATGCCGCTGAGCGATGTGGACAAGAAGATCTACTTCGTCGACCCGGCCGCGGAGCTCACGCCCATCGCCTGCGCCTACATCCGCGCGCGCGGCGTTGACCGCCTGTGCTCCTACGGTGACTGGGCGGCACTGTCCGACACCTGCGACGCTGCGACCGCGCGCTACCTCAAGGATGAGGTGTCCGACGGCATCATCGCCCCGGGCTACACCGACGAGGCGCTGGAGATCCTGAAAACCAAGAAAAAGGGCAACTACAACGTCGTGCAGATCGATCCGGACTATGTGCCCGCCGCGACGGAGCACAAGGACGTGTTCGGCATCACCTTCGAGCAGGGGCGCAACGACCTCGTGATCGACAAGGAAATGCTCACGAACATCGTCTCGGAAAATAAGGATCTGCCCGAAAACGCGAAGATCGATATGATCGTCGCCCTCATCACGCTCAAGTACACGCAGTCCAACTCCGTCTGCTACGTCAAGGACGGTCAGGCCATCGGCGTGGGCGCGGGTCAGCAGAGCCGCATCCACTGCACGCGTCTGGCCGGACAGAAGGCGGACAACTGGTACCTGCGCCAGCATCCGAAGGTCCTCGCGCTGCAGTTTGTGGACGACATCCGCCGTCCCGACCGCGACAACGCCATCGACGTCTACACCTCCGACGAGTATGAGGACGTGCTGGCCGACGGCGTGTGGCAAAACACCTTCAAGGTACGCCCCGAGGTGCTGACCGCCGAGGAAAAGAAAGCCTGGATCGCAACGCAGACCGGCGTCACCGTCGGCAGCGACGCGTTCTTCCCCTTCGGCGACAATGTTGAGCGCGCGAGAAAATCCGGCGTGACCTACATCGCAGAGCCGGGCGGCTCGATCCGCGACGACCACGTCATCGCCACCGCCGACAAGTACGGCATGGTGCTGGCCTTCACCGGCGCACGCCTGTTCCACCACTGAGTCATCACACGCATATCCGTTTTTGCCGCCGCGCAGATCCCACTTGGCATTTGCGCGGCGGCAAACAAAAATATTAAGAAGATTGAGGGAGAGCGCCATGAACCTTCTGGTCATCGGCGGTGGCGGCCGTGAGCACGCCATCGTCAGGAAACTGAAAGAGAACCCCAAAGTGGAGACGATCTACTGCCTGCCCGGAAACGGCGGCATCGCGGCCGACGCCGTGTGCGTTGCGGACATCGGCGCGAAGGACATCCCCGCACAGGTGGCCTTTGCCAAGAGCCACGATATTGATTTTGCCGTGGTCGCGCCGGACGATCCGCTGGTGCTCGGCGCGGTAGACGCGCTGGAGGCCGCCGGTATCCCCTGCTTCGGTCCGGAGGCGAAAGCCGCCATCATCGAGGGCAGCAAGGTCTTTTCCAAGGATCTGATGAAAAAATACGGCATCCCGACGGCGGAGTATCAGGTGTTCACCGACGCCGGCGACGCCATGGACTATGTCAAGACCTGCCCCCTGCCCGTCGTCGTCAAGGCGGACGGTCTGGCGCTGGGAAAGGGCGTGCTGATCGCGGAGAATCGCGCGGCCGCCATCGCCGCAGTCGAGACCATCATGCTCGACCGTGCCTTCGGCAACAGCGGCAGTCAGGTAGTCATTGAGGAATTTCTCACCGGACCGGAGGTCTCCGTGCTCGCCTTTACGGACGGCAAGACCGTCGTGCCCATGGTGTCCTCGATGGACCACAAGCGGGCGCACGACCATGACGAGGGGCTCAACACCGGCGGCATGGGCACCGTCGCCCCGAACCCGTATTATACCGAGGACATCGCCCGCACGTGCATGGACACCATTTTCCTGCCCACCATGCGCGCGATGAACGCCGAGGGACGCACGTTCCGCGGCTGCCTGTATTTCGGTCTGATGCTGACGCCGAACGGCCCGAAGGTCATCGAATACAACTGCCGCTTCGGCGACCCCGAGACGCAGGTCGTCCTGCCGCTGCTCGAAAGCGACCTGCTGACGATCATGCAGGCCTGCCGCAACGGCACGCTTGCCGAGACGGAGGTCAAATTCTCTGACGGCGCGGCCTGCTGCGTCATCATGGCGTCCGACGGCTACCCGGAGCACTATGAAAAGGGCTTTGCCATCACGATGCCCGCCGAGACCGCCGCGCACACCTATGTGGCGGGCGCAAAGCTGACAGGCGGCAAGCTGCTGACCAACGGCGGCCGCGTGCTCGGCGTGACCGCGACGGCGCAGGATCTCAGGAGCGCCGTGGAAAAAGCATACACGATGGTGCAGAGCGTGCAGTTTGACAATGCGTTCTACCGCCATGACATCGGCCAGCGCGCCCTCAAGGCGCTGGAACAGTGAAGGGAGAGAGCGCAGGCATGGTTTACAGAGTATACGTAGAAAAGAAGGCGGCGCTGGCGAATGAGGCGCGCGCCCTGCTGGAGGATCTGCGGGCATTTCTGGGCATCGAGTCCCTGACGGGGCTGCGCCTGTTCAACCGCTATGACCTCGAGGGCATCAGCCGGGATCTGTTTGACTACGCCGTCAAGACGGTGCTGTCCGAGCCCCAGCTCGACATCGTGACGGACACGCTGCCGCTGGGTGATGCGGTGTTTGCCGTGGAATATCTGCCCGGTCAGTATGACCAGCGCGCCGATTCCGCTGCGCAGTGCGTGCAGATCCTGTCGCAGGGCGAGCGTCCGCTCGTGCGCACCGCGCGCGTGTATGCGCTCGAGGGCAAGCTGACGGATGCCGAGATCGCCGCGATCAAGCAGTATGTCATCAACCCCGTCGAGAGCCGCGAGGCATCTCTGGAGCTGCCGGAGACGCTGCGCATGGAGTATGACATCCCCACCACCGTGCGCACCGTGGAGGGCTTCACCGCGATGGACAGCGCTGCGCTCGATGCGCTGCGTGATGAACTCGGTCTCGCTATGGATCTGGACGATCTGACGTTCCTGCAGCGCTATTTCCGCGACGATGAGCGCCGCGAGCCCACCATCACCGAGATCCGCGTGGTGGACACTTACTGGTCCGACCACTGCCGCCACACCACCTTCTCCACCCACATCGACAACGTGGAGATCGACGATCCCGCGATCCAGGCAGCCTACGAGCGGTATCTGGCCGCGCGCGTGGAGGTCTACGGCGAGGAAAAGGCCGCTAAGCGCCCCCAGACCCTCATGGACATCGCCACCATCGGCGCAAAGACCCTCAAAAAGCGCGGCCTGCTGCCGGAGCTCGACGAGAGCGAGGAGATCAATGCCTGCTCCATCCACGTCACCGCCACGGTCGACGGCGAGGCGCAGGACTGGCTGCTGATGTTCAAAAACGAGACCCACAACCACCCCACCGAGATCGAGCCCTTCGGCGGCGCAGCCACCTGCATCGGCGGCTGCATCCGTGACCCGCTCTCCGGCCGCGCCTATGTGCATCAGGCCATGCGCGTGACCGGCGCGGGCGACCCGAGAGTTGCGCTCGACAAGACGCTGCCCGGCAAGCTGCCGCAGCGCAAGCTGTGCCAGACCGCCGCCGCGGGCTACTCCTCCTACGGCAACCAGATCGGCCTTGCCACCGGTCATGTGGCGGAGCTCTATCACGAGGGCTACATCGCCAAGCGTCTGGAATGCGGTGCCGTGGTAGCGGCCGCTCCCGCATACAACGTCCGCCGCGAGTGCCCCGCGCCCGGCGATGTGGTCATCCTGCTGGGCGGCCGCACGGGCCGTGACGGCATCGGCGGCGCAACCGGCTCGTCCAAGAGCCACAACCTGAAATCGCTTGCAACCATGGCCTCCGAGGTCCAAAAGGGCAACGCACCCGAGGAGCGCAAGATCCAGCGCCTGTTCCGCAACGGCGACGTGACCCGTCTCATCAAGCGCTGCAACGACTTCGGCGCAGGCGGCGTCAGCGTGGCCATCGGCGAGCTGGCCGACGGTCTGCGCATCGATCTGGATGCCGTGCGCAAGAAGTACGACGGTCTCGACGGCACGGAGCTTGCCATCTCCGAATCGCAGGAGCGCATGGCCGTGGTCGTTGCCGCCGAGGACGCAGATGCCTTCATCCGCGCTGCCAAGGCGGAAAACCTCGAGGCGTATCAGGTGGCCGTCGTCACTGAGGACGCCCGCATGGTCATGGAGTGGAACGGTGCGGTCATCGCCGACCTCAGCCGTGCCTTCCTCAACACCAACGGTGCTGTAAAGCATGCCAGCGTGCGCGTGGCGCGCAAGGATCGCGCGCCGCTGGCGCAGCCCCGCTTCAGTTCCCTGCGCGAGATGGCCTCCAGCCTCCGCTGTGCTTCCCGCCGCGGTCTCGTGGAGCGCTTTGACAGCACCATCGGCGCGGGCTCGATCCTGATGCCGTACGGCGGCAGGACGCAGCGCTCCCCCGCACAGGCAATGGCTGCCGTGTTCCCGGTCCTGCCCGGGCAGGAGACGGATCAGGCCAGCGTCATGGCCTGGGGCTGCGACCCGGAGCAGACGAGCACCGATCCCTACATCGGCGCATACAACGCGGTCTACACCTCGATGGCGAAGCTCGTCGCCGCCGGTGCCGACTACAAGAAAGCCTACCTCTCCTTCCAGGAGTTTTTCGAGAAGCTGCGCACCGAGCCGGAGCGCTGGGGCAAGCCCTTTGCCGCCCTGCTCGGCACGGTGGACGCCCAGCTTGAGCTCGGCGCCGCCGCCATCGGCGGCAAGGACTCCATGTCCGGCACGTTCCTCGATCTTGATGTGCCGCCCACGCTCATCTCCTTTGCCATCGCGCCGCTGAAAACGGACGAGGTGCTCTCCACGGAGTTTAAGGCCGCGGGTCATCCCGTGTACCTGTTCTCCGGTGCGGACGCCGACGGCGTCAAGACCGCATGGGAGGCGCTGCACGCACTCGCACGCAGCGGAAAAGTCCGCGCCGCGTGGGCCGTGGAAAGCGGTCTGAGCGAGGCCGTGATGAATATGTCCTTCGGCAACGAAATCGGCTTCAGCGCCGAAAACACGGCCGTGGACTGGAATGCGCTCTATCCCGGCGCGATCGTGGCAGAGCTCACTGAGGACACGGCGGACGCCGTCCGTCTGGGTGTCACCACCGCAGAGCCCATCGTGCGCATCGGCGCCGACAGCGCCGCCATTTCGGAGCTGCTGGCACTCAATGAGGGCGTGCTGGAATCCGTCTATCCGAGCCGCACGGCAGCCGATACGACGCAGGTTCCCGTGCTGTCCGCCCCCACCGTGCAGCGCGTCGCGCCCAAGATCGGCGTGGCCGTGCCCAAGGTGCTCATTCCTGTGTTCCCCGGCACGAACTGCGAATACGACTCCGCCCGCGCCGTGCGGCGCGCCGGACTTGAGCCGGAGATCCTCGTGCTCAACAACCAGTCCGCGCAGGACGTGGCCGACTCCATCAGCAGGTTTGCAGGCGCTGCGCGCAGCAGCCAGATTATTTTCGTCCCCGGCGGCTTCTCCGGCGGCGACGAGCCCGACGGCTCGGCCAAGTTCATCACCGCCTTCTTCCGCAACCCGGAGGTACGGGATGCGACCATGGACCTGCTGAAAAACCGCGACGGTCTCATGCTCGGCATCTGCAACGGCTTCCAGGCGCTCATCAAGCTCGGTCTCGTGCCCTACGGCGAGATCATCGACACGGACGCGTCCTGCCCGACGCTGACCTTCAACACGATCGGCCGCCACCAGTCGCGCCTGGTGCGCACCCGCATCGCCTCCAACCGCTCTCCGTGGCTGGCCGGCACGCAGGTCGGCGACGTGTACACCGTCCCCATCTCCCACGGTGAGGGCCGCTTCCTATGCAGTGAGGCACTCGTGCGCAAGCTCGCCGACAACGGCCAGATCATCACGCAGTACGTGGACGTTAACGGCGTGCCCGGCATGGACGTGGACGTCAACCCCAACGGTTCGATCTGGGCCATCGAGGGCATCACGTCCCCGGACGGCCGCGTCCTCGGCAAGATGGGCCACGCCGAGCGCATCGGCGACGGCCTGTATCAGAACGTGGACGGCTGCTACGATATGAAGCTGTTCCAGTCCGCGAAGAAGTACTTTGACATTTGATAAGGGAGGGCTCGCAACATGATGACGGATATTGAGATCGCCCAGCAGTGCCGGATGCACCCGATCGCGGACATCGCCGCCACCGCCGGTATCGACGAATCCTATCTCGAACAGTACGGCCGCTATAAGGCCAAGATCGACCCGCAGCTGCTCAAGGATCGCGCCGAGCGTCCGGACGGCAAGCTCATCCTTGTGACGGCCATCAACCCCACCCCTGCGGGTGAGGGCAAGACCACGACCTCCGTCGGTCTGGCAGACGGTCTGCGCAAGATCGGCAAAAATGCCGTGGCTGCGCTGCGTGAGCCGTCTCTCGGTCCGGTGTTCGGCGTCAAGGGCGGCGCTGCCGGCGGCGGCTATGCGCAGGTCGTGCCCATGGAGGACATCAACCTCCACTTCACCGGTGATTTTCACGCCATCGGCGCAGCCAACAACCTGCTGGCCGCCATGCTCGATAACCACATCCAGCAGGGCAACGCCCTGGGCATCGACGTCAAGCAAATCACGTGGAAGCGCTGCGTGGACATGAACGACCGCCAGCTGCGCCAGATCGTGGACGGTCTCGGCGGGCGCATTCAGGGTGTGCCCCGCGAGGACGGCTTTGACATCACCGTGGCCTCCGAGGTCATGGCGGTGCTGTGCCTCGCCAGCGACATCACCGATCTCAAGGCGCGGCTCGGCCGGATGATCGTGGCCTACACCTTCGACGGCAAGCCCGTCACCGCCCACGACCTCAAGGCAGAGGGCGCGATGACCGCGCTGCTCAAGGATGCGCTCAAGCCCAACCTCGTGCAGACGCTTGAGGGTACGCCCACGCTCATCCACGGCGGTCCGTTTGCGAACATCGCCCACGGCTGCAACTCCGTCACCGCAACGCGCATGGCGCTCAAGCTGGGCGACTATGTTGTGACCGAGGCCGGCTTCGGCGCGGATCTGGGCGCCGAGAAGTTTCTGGACATCAAGTGCCGTCTGGCGGGGCTGCAGCCGAACGCCGTGGTCATCGTGGCCACCGTGCGCGCGCTCAAGAGCCACGGCGGTGTGCCCAAGGCCGAGCTGAACACAGAGAATCTGGATGCGCTGGAAAAGGGTCTGCCCAATCTGCTGCACCATGTCAACACCATCCGCGGCACGTATCACCTGCCGTGCGTGGTCGCGATCAACGCCTTCCCCACCGACACGGAAGCCGAGCTGCGGCTCGTGGAGGAGAAGTGCCGGGAGCTCGGCGTGCGCGCCGTGCTCTCCGAGGTCTGGGCCAAGGGCGGCGAAGGCGGCAAGGCGCTGGCTGAAGAGGTCGTGCGCCTGTGCGAGCAGCCCTGCTCGGAGGAATTTACCTTCTCCTACCCCACCGACACGACACTTGTCAACAAGCTCAACGCCATCGTGCAGCGCGTCTACGGCGGCGCGAAGGCCGTGCTGACCCCCGCTGCCCAGAAGCAGGCAGAGCGGCTCACGGAGCTCGGCTTCGGTGATCTGCCGGTGTGCATGGCAAAGACGCAGTACTCCCTGTCGGATGATCCCACTCTGTTGGGCGCGCCCAAAGATTTTGCCGTCACCGTGCGCAGCCTGAAGGTCAGCGCCGGTGCGGGCTTCATCGTTGCCCTGACAGGCGAGATCATGACCATGCCGGGTCTGCCCAAGGTCCCCGCTGCCGAGAAGATCGACGTGGACGAAAACGGCAGGATCACCGGTCTGTTCTGAGCTGCCGGATAACCGCATATGAAAAGAGGCCGCGATCGTGTGATCGCGGCCTCTGTGTCTTTGCAGATATAAAAATTCGGAGCAAGCCATACAGCTTGCTCCGAGTGGTCGGAGTGGCGAGACTCGAACTCGCGGCCTCCTGCTCCCGAACCATGCGCGCTACCATCTGCGCTACACCCCGATGCAGCTTTTTCATTATAATGATTTGCAGCACGCTTGTCAAGCAAAATCTCACTTTTCGCGGAGAAATATTTGTCGATTCTTGTTTTCGGAATTTCTGCATCTTTCTGCTATTTTTTCTCTTGACAGCGGCAGCGCCCGATCCTATACTAAAGATGCTGCGGTCAGCCCTGTCTTGCAAACTTTGCTGACTACATCGCTGGAGGCCGGAACATCCGGTCTCCTTTTTTTCATTTCCCGCAAAATAACCGGCGGATATGCGTAAGGCACATCCGCCGGTGCTTTTCATGCTTCGCCGCTGCACAGGGGCGCGCACTGCTGCCCCATCGTATAGACCATGTCCCAAAAGCGCAGGTCAAACCGGCAGCAGTTTTCAAAGATCTCACACAGGTGCTGCGCCGCCGCCTCATCAACGGAAGCGCCAAGCGCGTCGATGCGGTCGATCAGATCCTGGTTGGTCTGGCGGTAGGCGTCCGACACATAGCCCGCGAACCACGCGCCGTAGCGCTCATCCGAAAGCGCGTTCGGATAGCGCGCGACCATCTGCTCGGCCACATATGCATAGCTCCAAGAGCAGTTGAGCAGCGTCACGAGTCCGGTCAGCACATCGCCCGCCTGCGCCTCGCAGATCATATAGTGCGTGTAGGCGCTGTTGTCGATATGCGGACGCGCGGCTTCGATCTCCGCATCCGTGACGCCGAGACGCTGCATATACGGCAGGTGCGTGCGATACGTCTCGCCGATCGTGTCCGAGAGCTGCGTGCTCAGAAAACGGATCTGCTCAAAATCATCCGCCTTGGGGATGATGGCCGCAAAGATCTTTACATAGTCGCGCAGGTACAGATAGTCCTGCAGCATATAATACCGGAACTTCTCCTCCGGCAGCGTGCCGTCCGCCATCTGCACCACAAAGGGGTGGCACAGATACTGCGGCCAGAGCTTCTGAGCGCACGCATAGATCCTCTGGGAAAGCTTCACCTCGCGCCTCGCTTATTTGTGCGCGATGATCGCAACATAGCCGCCGCTCTGGTAGCCGGGCACGACATCCTCCGCGACCTCGTTGGTGTACATGGGGTTGCGCAGCAGCGTCTGATAGAAATCAAAGTCATGGAAGCCGAGCGACTTGAGCGCGTCGATCTTCTCCTCAGTAGAGTGCCACACGCCCGCGCAGCACAGCTCCAGCGGGTACGGCAGCTCGGGCATGACGCCGTTGAGCGAGGGGTGGTCAAACGTGCCGGTTTCCTTCGCCAGCAGGTACATGAAGCCAAACGCGCTCTCCTTGGGCACATCCAGCGAAATAAACGTTCCGTTCGGCTTGAGCGCCTTCTTGCAGACGTTGAACGCATACACCAGATCCTCCATGTAGCTGGAGCTGCCGTTGAGATAGATCACGTCGTAGGCGTTGTCCTCAAGCTCCGCCTCCTCGATCGCACCGAACGAGATCACGTTCACGCCGCGCTTTTGCGCGATCGCGCCCATGTCGCGCGAGGGCTCGATGCCCTCAATGCCGCTGCAATCGATCATGCTCTCGAACAGACCGCTGCCGCAGCCGACGGAGAGCACGCGCTTGCCGGAAATGTCGCCAAGCGCTTTCTGGAACAGGCGAAGCTCGCTCTGGAACAGGTTTTCATTGGTCATGAACCATGCGTCGTACTGTGCCGCATAGCCGTCAAATTTTGGTTTCATCATCAAAGATCCTTTCTGAGTATCATTTCGTTTGCCGCAGACGGCAGACGCGCCGCACGGACAAAAATCAACGGTTTTTTCATTATAGCATATATGTGTTTGGCCTGCAATCCCACAATATCAGCGTCTAAAAGGGAAGCGGGAAAAACCACCGGCAGGCCTCCGAAGATGCCTGCCGGTGGTTGCGCAGGCTAACTTGCAGTCACAGTTTCACAACGATGGAAGCGGGATTCTCGTTCCTCTCCTGGAGGGGAATCA
>ENA-UOJN01000477-UOJN01000477.1-human-gut-metagenome-genome-assembly--contig:-C125IIP-NODE-477-length-33411-cov-18.606308_pt1 | contig 33411 bp, 25 predicted proteins | sample MGYA00242350_ERZ723897 | MGnify/ENA metagenome assembly ERZ723897 | reverse complement strand
GGAAAGCGAGTAAACCCCTAAAGGGTTTCAGGGGTTCGAATCCCCTCCTCTCCGCCAGAGGCGTGAAACACGCAAGCCCCGCAAAACCGAAGTCCGCAGATTATTTCTGCGGACTTTTTCATTTCCGGCGCCAACACCTCCCGTTCACTCCATTTCGGTCAGATGCTTCCAGTAACGGCGGGGCATCATGCGCCGCTGCTGACGCTCGTTGATCCGCTGGGGAATCGCCAGCGCCCGGAAATAATTCTTCCAGAGCAGCTGAAACTGCCGTTCGTCCTCGGCCAGCCAACGGTCGGCGAGCTTGTCGGCGATCATGCCGCGGTCGTCTTCGAGCGTCACCCGGCGCGCCGTCCGCCCGTCGTAATAATATCCGTAATCGCGCCGCCGGTCGTAGATAAGCCACCGCTGGTCGGCGAAACGGTCCGTAAAGTAATCCAGCGACAGCGGCAGGGCGTCGTGTTCGGGAGTGGCGGCTGCAAAATAGGTGCCGTCGGCAGCCTTCTGAAGCCGGACGAACTGCCTGAGCCGCTCGCACTCGTGCGAAACTTTGAGCGCCAGCCGGTGCAGCGCCTTCATGTCGGGATCGGCCTGATCGGCCAGCACGCCTCCGCCCTCGTCGAAAACCCGGCGCATGCAGCGCAGCATCAGCAGATCGCTCCGCTCCTGCTCCCCGTGCCATGCGTAGACGAGCATCGAACGCGCCCGGACGACAAGCCTGCGTTCCAGTCCGCGCCAGACACGGGCGGCGTGCGCCGGATCGGTCGCGACCTCGTGCACGCGCTCCGTAAAAAGCGGTTCCGGCTCTCCGGGACCGATCAGCTGCTCCGGGAACGCCCGCATCGCATAGGCGTCGAACAGCGCCGAGAGCAGCCCGTCGAAAGATTTATCATAACGAAAAACCAACATCGCATTCAGAAAAGGGTCAGCTGCCCCTCGTTTTTATCCGGTTTCTGCCGCTTAGGCGCAGTCAGCAGACGGCGCACCTGCTCCGGCCGCAGTTCGTTCACCCCCTGCCCCGTGGTCAGCTCGCGGCAGCGGACGAAATACTGCGCCTTCTTCATCACCACGCCGATCTGCCGCAGCGACTGCATGGTCAGCGTGCGGTAACGCCGCGAGCTGACGATCAGCCGCGCCGACTTGACCCCGACGCCCGGCACGCGCAGCAGCGCCTCGTAGTCCGCGCGGTTCACATCGACCGGGAAAAATTCGGGATGCCGCAGCGCCCACGCCAGTTTGGGGTCGATCTCCAGATCAAGCCGGGGCGTCTGCTCGTCGGCGATCTCCTCGGCCCGGAATCCGTAGAACCGCATCAGCCAATCGGCCTGATAAAGCCGGTTTTCGCGCACGAGCGGAGCTTTGTCCAGCGCAGGCAGCCGCTTGTCGTAGGGATTCACCGGAATAAACCCCGAATAGTAGACGCGCTTCATCGTGGGACGGTCGTAGAGCGACGACGAAAGCAGCAGAATGTCGCAGTCGCTCTCGTCGGTGGCCCCGACGATCATCTGCGTGCTCTGCCCCGCAGGGGCGAAACGGGGCGCATGGCGGAAACGGCCGCGCTCCTCGGCGCTCTGCAGCACCCCCTGCTGGATGTAACTCATCGGGCGGTAGATGCTTTCATAGTTCTTGTCGGGAGCCAGCAGCAACAGGTTGCGTTCGGTCGGGATTTCGATATTGACGCTCATGCGGTCGGCGTAACGCCCCGCCTCGGCCACCAGTTCGGGACTGGCGCCGGGAATACTTTTCAGGTGGATGTAGCCGTTGAAACGGTGCACCGTCCGCAGGTCGCGCGCCACGCGGACCATCCTTTCCATGGTATAGTCGGGGTTGCGGACGACGCCCGACGAGAGAAACAGTCCTTCGATGTAGTTGCGCCGGTAGAACTCGATGGTCAGCTCGGTCAGCTCGTCCGGCGTGAAAGCCGCCCGCCGAATGTCGTTGCTGCGCCGGTTGATGCAGTAGGCGCAGTCGTAAATGCAGACGTTGGTGAGCATGATTTTCAGCAGCGAGACGCAGCGGCCGTCGGCCGTGAAAGAGTGACATATGCCCCACCCCGCCGTGCTGCCGACACCGCCCGCGCGATGCCGGCGCGTAACGCCGCTCGACGCGCACGAGACGTCGTATTTGGCCGATTCGGCCAGCACCTTGAGTTTTTCGAGCACGGTCTCTTTCATGGCGGCAAGTTATCGTTTTTTTCCATAAAACCGCCCCCCTCCGGCCGATATTTTTTCGGGCTTTTCCGCACCCCGCTGTATGCGTGGACAATAGCGCGGAAGCACCCCGGACGAAGTCCGTGCGACAAAAAAAGGGAGCCAAGCTCCCTTCGTACATATCCGCGACGCACTCAATCCGGCGCACCGCGTCCGGCCGCGCTCCGCTACCGGATAAAATGCGTCCACTGCCGCTCCTCGGCTTCGGGCGCCAGCGCCGGACCGACGCCCGCCTTCAGCAGGCGGGCCATGTTGCGGGCCAATACGCGCATCGTCTGCAGCCCCTCGGCGTCCTCGCGGGCTTCGCCCGGCAGACGTCCGTGGACGCTGTTCCAATACTGCGACGGAACGACCGGCATGTTCATAATCGTAAAGTATTTGTTCAGCCGGTCGAACGTCGCGCTCGCCCCGCCCCGGCGGCATACGGCGACCGCTGCGCCGGGCTTGTAGGCGAGATATTTCCCGCAGGAATAGAACACACGGTCGAGCAGGGCGCAGAGCGACCCGTTGGGACCGGCATAGTAGACCGGCGAACCGACGACGATTCCGTCGGCATCGGCGAGTTTCTCCCGCACCGTCGTATAGAGCGCGTCCGAAAAGACGCAATGCCCCAGCTCGGCGCATTTTCCGCAGGCGATACATCCCTGCACGGCCTTGGTCCCGATATGGACGATCTCGGCCTGCACGCCCTCCGACTCCAAGATCCGCGCGACCTCGGAAAGGGCTATAAAAGTGTTTCCCTCGCGATGGGGGCTTCCGTTTATCAGCAGTACTTTCATGGTATCAAGAGTTTTCGCAAAGATATATTTTTTCAGCTATACACCGCACATTCCGCGCCGGAGAACTCCGCACGGCCCCGCCGCGGCAAAGCCCCGCAGACGCCGCCCACCGGTTCAACGGCTCCGGCATCCCAGCTCACGGCTCACGACTCACGACACTCAGCTCATGCCCATGGCTTTCGGCCCTCGGACCATGGCTTTCAGAAAACAGCAGTGCCCGGACAGACGCGCCGCACCGCCCCCGCGACCGGAAATACGGACACAAAAAAAGGGGATTCTTTCGAATCTCCTTCACTCTAATGCCTGACAAGAACTATTTGTTGCAGCACTCGCCCTCGGCTTTCTCGGCGCAGTCTTTGGTCGAATCGCACTTCTCGGCGCAGCAAGCCTCCGTCGAGTCGCACTTCTCGGTGCACTCCGTGCAGGCAGCGGCTTCGGTCGTAGCGGCAGCGGCGGCAGCTTCGCCTTCGGCAGCCTTTTTGTTCGAATTACCGCAGCAGCTTACCATTGCGACGGCAGCCATAACGACGACAAAAGAGAAAATCTTTTTCATAACGTCAAATGTTTAATTATTAGTTTTTCTGTAACGCCGCAAAGTTAGATATTAGCAGGATAAATGCAAATAAAAAACTAAAAAACTTTCGAAAAGGGAAGTTTTTCAGTTCAAAAGGTCGGCAATGGAGAGGGTTTCGTTCTTGACGAAAGCCTTGGGGAAAGCAGACGACACCCTGCCCTTGAGAATGATGGCCTCTTCCGTGGTGAGACAGTCCCCGACCGCGACCTTGAAATAGGGATTCTCGTAGACCATGTAGACCTTGATTCCCGGATAGTTCTCTTCGAAAAGCTGCTTGGCGGCGATGGCCCCGGCACGGGCGTCCTGACCGTTGTCGAAGAAGATGCAGACCCGGTAACCGGGGAAACGCAGGCGGGCGCCCGCCCGCGAAGCTTCATTCACGGCCCGCGCCGCATCCCCGTACTCCGTAACGGTGACCTTTGCCGTGCCGAATGCGGCGTCGGACGCCACGGGAGCAGCCAGCCGCTCCTTGAACGCATCCAACGACTGCGCGCGCAGGGGCGTGTAAGCCGCGGCGGCAAAAAGAATCAGCAGGATGGTCAGCGATCTGCGCATTACTCTTCCAGATAGTTTTTCACGTCGTTCAACGACAGCCCAAAGATATTCAAAAAATCCGACAACGGCATCATCTCCCGCGAAATTTTTACGCGCGCGGGACCGCCGCGCCCCTCGACGGCGAACGAGACGCCGATCTTCGAAATATCGTCCTCCCGGATCTTCTTGGTCATCACATGGAGCGCCATCGGGTCGGAAGTCCGGATCCGCCACAGCGTCGTGACGCTCGCCGTCGCACGACGGGGCGCCTCGGCCGGCTCGCGCAGAGCGACCTTCGTCACGACTCCTCCCGCATAGTAAACGGTGAGCGACGCCTTCTCCAGTTTCAACTTGTGCCCCGTGCCGTTCTTTACGCGCAATACGATCTCGGCCCCCGACAACCCCTGCCGCCGGGCCTTCTCGACCGCTTCGAGCCGGATGTTTCGCTGCGCCTTCTCGGCCATCCGGCGGCAGGAGCCCAACGGCAATACGACCCCCAGCAGCAGTATGCAGAACAGCATGCGCCCCAAAGTCCGGCCGCAGCCCGAAACGCCACCCGCAACCCCGGACCGGCGACAAAGCGGACTCCCCGACGCGCCCCCGCCCGCCGCAGCGGAACAGGAACGGGCCTGACCCGCCGAAGCGTCCTCTTCCGAAGAGCGAATCCGGCGGCAGAAGCGGTTATCCGAGGGCGCACTGCCCGGTCGTATGCGTTTTGCGTTCATCGTCACTTTTGTCCGGTGTAAATCTGCGCGATCCCGAAACTCTGGCTCCGGGCGCGGCACTCCCTGAACCCCGCGCGCTCCATCATCGCCATGAACTCCTTCGGCGCCGGAAACTCCCCGACCGACGCCGGGAGGTATTCGTAAGCCCGCTTGTCCTTCGACACCATGCCGCCGATGCGGGGCAGTATCTTATAGGTATAGAATTCGTACAACGCCCTGAACAGCCGGTTGCGGGGCCGCGAGAACTCCAGTACAACGACCTTGCCGCCCGGCTTTATCGTGCGGGCCATTTCGCGCAGCCCCGCATCCAGATCCCCGAAGTTGCGCACGCCGAAAGCCACCGTCGCCACATCCACCGATGCGTCGGCCACATGCAGGTGTTCGGCGTCCCCCGCGTCGAGCACGACGCGCCCGTCGAGCCCCCGCGCCGTCACCTTGCGGCGCGCCACGTCGAGCATCCCCTCCGAAAGATCCACGCCCAGCACCTGCACGCCGCGGATGCGGCGCGCCATCTCGATCGCCAGATCGCCCGTGCCGGTCGCTACGTCAAGTATCCGGTGCGGACGGCAGCGGCGCACGATGCGCACCACACGGCGGCGCCAGATGCGGTCGATGCTCATCGAGAGCGTATGGTTCAGCAGGTCGTACTTCGGCGCGATGTTGTCGAACATCTCGCGGACCTCCTCTTTCTTGGTCTGTTCGGTATTGTACGGTTTCATTCGTATCGGATCGATTCGTCGGGTTTTACGGTAGATACTATGCAGGCCGGCACCACGAGCAGCGCGACGATCGCCGCCACGACGCCGGCGTTGAGCGCCAGCCACCAGCCCCACCCCAGCGCGACGGGCACTTCGGAGAGCAGGTAGCCCTCGGAGCTGAGTTTCACGACATGGAAATATTTCTGCACGAGACACACGGCCAGCCCCGCGGCGTTGCCCCATGCCAGTCCGCGCAGCGTGACGAACGCCGCCCGCCAAAGAAACACCTCCCGCAGCGTAGCGTTGCGCATGCCGAACGCCTTCAGCAGGCCGATCATCCGCGTACGTTCCAGCACGAGGATCAGCAGCGCCGAAGTCATGTTGAAAAACGCCACCACGAGCATGATGCCGATAATCACCGCGGCATTCACGTCATGGGCCTTCAGCCAGTCGAAAATATTGGGATAAAGCTCCGTCACGCTACTCACGGCGAGGTTCGCCGTATCGTCGGCATCGTCGTAGAGCAGGGTCCGTCCGAGCCTGCGGGCGAAATCGTCGGCTCCGGCCAAGTCCGAGGTGAAAATCTCGTAGCCCGATATCTCGCCGTCCGACCAGTCCGCCAGCCGCTGCACGTTGCGCAGGTCGGTCATGATCACCGCGTCGTCCATTTCGTCCATTCCCGACGAGTAGATTCCCGCCACCTTGAAACGGTCGCGCCGGGGCCTGTCTCCGGTCTCGACGAAGAGCATTTCGACCTTGTCGCCCACGCCGAGCATCAGTTTCTCGGCCATGCCGCGCGACAGCAGTATATCTTTCGTACGCACCGAATCGCCCACACGGGGCAGCTCGCCCTCCACCAGCCACTGGCCGAACGACGACCAGTCGTAATCCCCGTCCACGCCCTTGAGCATCACCCCCTGCACGGCATCCGCCGTACGGACGATACCGCCCTTGACGGCATAGGGGGCCAGCGACACGAATCCTTCGGTGGTGCGGATCAGCTCCTCGGCGCGGGCACTGCGGCGCACGGGGTCCGAATCGAGCGTCCCCACGCCCCGCACGCCGTTCACCACGGCATGTCCCGAAAAGGCGGCCACCTTGCGGGACACCTCCTGCTTGAAACCCATGATCACGGCCATCGCCAGCAGCATCACCGCGACGCTCAACGCCACGGAAATCACGGCGATACGCTCCATCACACCGGGTTTGTTCTCCGGGGTGCGCTGCGCCGTCCGGCGGGCGATGAAAAAGGCGAGATTCACGGCTGCTTAATTTGCTGGAAAATTTATGCAAAGTAACACAATAATTTCGTATTTTTGCCCATCATAAACCCACTTTATGAAAAAACAGGCACTGATCACGGGAGCCACATCGGGCATCGGACGCGCCACGGCGCTCCGGCTCGCGGCCGAAGGATACGACATAACGGCGACGGGACGCCGCGCCGAACGGCTCGAAACGCTCCGCCGCGAAATCGAAGCGGCGGGCGGCCGCTGCACCGCGCTCGTCTTCGACGTGCGCAGCGAAGCGGAGGTCCGCAAATTCCTGAGCCCCCTCGAACGGGTGGACCTGCTCATCAACAACGCCGGACTGGCGGCCGGGCTGGAACACATCGACCAAGGCGACACGGCCGACTGGGACGCCATGATCGACACCAACGTCAAGGGACTGCTCTACGTCACGCGGGTCGTTACGCCCAAAATGGTCGCCGCGGGCGGCGGCCACGTGTTCAACATCGGCTCGATCGCGGGCACCGAAGCCTACGAAAACGGCGCGGTCTACTGCGCCTCGAAACACGCCGTGCACGCCATTTCGCAGTCCATGCGCGCCGACCTGCTGTCAAGCGGAATCAAGGTGACGGAGATCCGCCCCGGCATGGTCGAGACCGAATTTTCCGAGGTGCGCTTCCACGGCGACAAGGAGCGCGCCGACCGGGTTTACGACGGCGTCGAGCCGCTCACCGGCGAAGACATCGCCGAGGCGATCGCATGGGCGGCACAATTACCGGCCCATATGACCGTTAATGAAATGGTACTGATGCCCTCGCAGCAGGCGGGCGCATATTACACACACAGAAAAAACTAAACGACTATGACACACATGCTTTTCACCCTGCTCCAGGCAGGATACTACGCCGAACCGGCCTCCGGTGCGGCACACTATTCGGCGGCGACGATGGGAATGTTCGTCCTGATCATCGTCATCGGTATCGCCGGCTATGCCGTGCAGGCACGCCTGCAATCGGTCTTCCGCAAATATTCGAAGGTACAGTTCCCCGGCGGCCTCACGGGCGCCGAGGTGGCCGAGAAGATGCTCCGCGACAACAACATCCATAACGTCAAGGTGACGCACGTGGGCGGAAACCTGACCGACCACTTCAACCCGCAGACGATGACCGTCAACCTGAGCGACAGCGTCTACTCTTCGACCAGCGTCGCCGCGGCCGCCGTCGCCGCCCACGAGTGCGGGCACGCCGTGCAGCACGCACAAGGCTACGCGCCGCTGACGCTCCGCTCGCAGCTGGTGCCCGTCGTGCAGTTCTCCTCGACGGCCGCCACATGGGTCATCATCCTCGGACTGGTGCTCATGACCACCACACAGAACGCCCTGCTGTGCTGGATCGGCGTAGGCATGATCGCCATGTCGGCGATCTTCTCGCTGGTCACGCTTCCCGTGGAGTACAACGCCTCGGCCCGCGCGCTGGAGTGGCTGCAGGTCAGCCGCACGATGCAGGGAGCGCAGCTCGCTCAGGCGAAAGAGGCGCTGGGCTGGGCCGCACGCACCTATCTCGTAGCCGCACTGAGCGCCGTCGCGTCGGTTCTCTACTGGGTCTTCGTAATCCTCGGACGGCGCGACTGATTCCCGGATGAACACCCCCGAAAAAGACTGCATCCACCGGGGATGGATCGCGGCGCTGGCGCTGATCGCAGTGCTGACGGCCGTCAGTTTCATCCCCCCTCAGAGTCTGGGCGGCGTAAAACTCCGCCGGGCCAATATTCTCTCGGACCTCGTGGCGTTCGATGACGCGGTCGCCGCGGCCGAGGAGCCTGCGCTCTTCGACGAGGAGGATTTCCACGTCGATATGGAGCAGGTCGCCGAACGGATCGAAGCGGAGCGGATCGAAGCCGATTCCGCACCGCGCCCCGTACAGATCACCTTCGAATGGACGCTCGCCCCGGACAGCGTCCGGCGCATGCCGGTCGTTCCCGACAGCGCCCGGCTGAACCCGACGCTGGTGGAGATCGAGGATTTCGGCACGCCCGATTCGAGCCGTCTGCGGGCTTTCTACGACACGCTGCTCTGCGCCCGGCGTCCGGTGCGCATCGCCGTGCTGGGCGACTCGTTCATCGAAGGCGACATCCTCACGGCCGACCTGCGTGAAAGGCTCCAGCAGGCTTACGGCGGCGGAGGCGCGGGCTTCGCGCCGATGGCCTCGCCCCTGACGGCGTTCCGCCGCACGATCAAAACCCAGTCGAAAGGCTGGACCTCCTACAACATCATGCAGCGCAAGGCCGCGCCGCAGAACCTGCGCGAGAACTTCTACGTTTCGGGCTGGGTCTGCCAGCCTGCGGCCGGAGCTTCGACCCGCTGGGAAAACAGCGACTACCGCAAGCGGCTCGACAGCTGCACCGCGGCGCGGGTCTTCTTCATCAGCCCCGGCGAAAGCCGCGTGGAGCTGACGCTCAACGACTCGCTGCGCCGTGAATTCACGGTCGAAGGCGCCCCGAACATACGCCAGATCGCCGTCACGGCTCCCCACGTCCGCTCGCTCTCGTTCAAGGTGCTCTCCGGCAACGAGGGATTCATCGGCTACGGCGCGGTGTTCGAAGCCGACGGCGTGGTGGTGGACAACTACTCGGTGCGCAGCAACAACGGGCAGGCGATGTTCTGGACCAACCCGTCGGTCAATGCGCAGATGAACGACCTGCTGGGGTACGACCTCGTGATCCTGCAATACGGACTCAACATCATGCAGACGGGCGTGAGCAACTACACCAACTACGCCGGCCAGATCGAGAAGATGGTGGCTTACGTCCGCCAGTGCTTCCCGACCGCCGCCGTGCTGGTGCTGGGCGTCAGCGACCGTTCGGTGAAGACCGACGCCGGTTTCGAACCGATGGACGCCATTCCCCACATGCTCGGCTACCAGCGGGGCGCCGCCGAAAACACCGGAGCGGCCTTCTGGCCCACCTGCGACGCCATGCGTTCGCTGGGCGGCATGGAGCAGTTCGTCGCCAACGGCTGGGCCGGCAAGGACTTCACGCACATCAATTATGCCGGCGGCCGGCGCGTGGCGTGGTCGCTCTTCGACGCCCTCAACGCCGGGGCGAACCGGGCCTATACGGAAGCGGAAGCCGCACGCATCCGCCGGCAGGCCGAGCAGGCCGTGCTCGACAGCCTGCGGCGCCGGCGGATCGAACGCGACCTGATCCCCGGCATTCCGCCGGAAACCCTCAACGCACCGCTGAAATGACACTCCCCGCATTGGACGGCATCCCGGAAAAGCTGCAGGCGCTGCTCACCTACGACGCCTCGTCGCCGCTGATCTTCAGCAGCGGGCTGTTCCTGTTTCTGTTCGCCGGATTCATGCTCGTCTACAGCACGTTCCGCCGCGCCCCGATGGCCCGGATCGTCTACGTCATCCTCTTTTCGCTCTACTTCTACTACAAGTCGAGCGGCATCTACTTCCTGCTGCTGATCTTCGCCGCGACGAGCGACTACTGGATCGCCAAGGGCATCCATGCCGCCCGCTCGACGCGGGCAAAGCGGTGGCTCGTGGTGCTGAGCGTGGCGGTGAACCTCGGCATGCTGGCCTACTTCAAGTACACCAACTTCCTGATCGACATCGCCAACCAGATGTTCGGGCAGGGATTCATGCAGTTCCAGAACATCTTCCTGCCCGTCGGCATCTCGTTCTTCGTCTTCCAGTCGATGAGCTATACCATAGACATTTACCGAGGTCAGCTCAAGCCGCTCGACAACTGGTGCGACTACCTGTTCTACCTCTCGTTCTTCCCGCAGCTGGTGGCCGGGCCGATCGTCCGCGCAAGGGACTTCATCCCGCAAATCCGGCAGAACCCCATCGTCGTGACGCGCGAAATGTTCGGCACGGGCGTCTTCCTGATCCTGACGGGTCTGTTCAAGAAGGCGATCATTTCGGACTACATCTCGCTCAACTTCGTCGACCGCATCTTCGACGAGCCGCTGCTCTATTCGGGCTTCGAATGTCTGGCGGGCATCTACGGCTACGCCCTGCAAATCTACTGCGACTTCTCAGGCTATTCGGACATGGCCATCGGCATCGCCCTGCTGCTGGGATTCCGGTTCCCCAAGAACTTCGACGCCCCCTACAAGTCGGCCACCATCACCGAATTCTGGCGGCGGTGGCATATCTCGCTCTCCACATGGCTGCGCGACTACCTCTACATTTCGCTGGGCGGCAACCGCAAAGGCAAACTGCGCACCTACGGCAACCTGCTCATCACGATGCTGCTGGGCGGACTGTGGCACGGCGCCGCCGTCCGCTTCATCCTCTGGGGCGCGCTGCACGGCGCGGCGCTGGCGCTGCACAAGCTCTGGATGGCGGTCGTGCCGGGCGCCAAGGCCACGGGCGACCAGATGCACTGGTGGAGCCGCGCGGCCGGCATCTTCTTCACGTTCAACCTCGTCTGTCTGGGGTGGCTGATGTTCCGCGCCGAGTCGATGCAGACCGTCGAGCTGATGCTTCACCAGATTTTCTACAACTTCAACGCCGCGATGATCCCGCAGGTCGTCTCCGGCTATGCGGGCGCCTTCGCCCTGATCGCCGCAGGCTTCCTGCTCCACCTGATGCCCGGACGCGCGGACCGCTTCGCGCAGCGGCTGGTGTCGCACGCACCGCTGGTCCTGCAGATCGTCATGGCGGCGGCGATGATCTGGTGCGTGATGCAGGTCAAGTCGAGCGACATACAACCGTTCATCTACTTTCAGTTTTAAACTGCGTATGACGGCCGCCTTGCATCCCGGCATGTTCCTCCCACGGCCGCCGGCCGTGCTTGCAAGTCTGCCCCCGCTCCCCGGAGAGGCTTCCGGCAATGCGCCCAAAACGGCTTGCGACCATTTACGACAAATCCATTGACCCATGTATACCTTCGACCACGACCTTTTCTCGGCCCTCAATTTCGACGGCGGCACCGCTATGGACCGCGTGATGCTCACCGTTTCGGGCACCGCCATGTGGCTCCCGCTCTACGCCCTGATTCTCTGGCTGGTATGGCGGCGCAGCGGCTGGCGCGGCATGCTGATCTTCACGGCGCTGATGCTGGCGGCGATCGGACTCGCGGACATGGTGTCGGGCATCTTCAAGAGCAACGGAGTGCTGGGCGGCCTGCTCCCTGATTTCGAACCGCGCCCGCGCCCGATGTTCACCCCCTCGCTCGAAGGGCTGGACATCACGCCCGATTCGCTGCGCGTCATGCGCCGCGAGGCAGTCCCCCACCACTGGGCGGTCCACGTCCCGCCCGAAGCCGTCAGCGGCATGTACGGCACCGTCTCGGCGCACGCCGCGACCATCGTCGCGCTGGCCGTACTCGCCTGCGGCGCAATCCGCCGCCGCTGGTTCACGGGGCTGATGGTCGTCTGCTCGGTGGTGATCTGCTACTCGCGCATCTACCTCGGCAAACACTTTCCGATGGACCTCGTATGGGGCACGCTGGTCGGCGCCGCGCTCGGATACGCCGCACTGCGGGCCTACCGCCGTCTGATCCGCCGGAATTCCGCCGCCGGCTGACACATCCCGGAAGACTGGCCTCCGGAAGACAGGTCCCGGACGACGCTTCCCAATGCCCCCGGACAACTCGCCCGGACGACACATCCCGGACAATACGGAGAGCCGCAAAAAATGCGGCTCCTTTTTATTCCATACCGCGCCCGGTTCGTATTTCGGCAGAATTTATTAACTTTGCACGGTTAACAGTCAAAACATTCAAAAACATACGATATGAGCATCGAACTCAGTGAACAGGAACAGCTCCGGAGACAGTCGCTCGCAGCCCTGCGCGAGCTGGGCATCGACCCCTACCCCGCCGCCCGTTACGAAGTGACGGCCACGGCGCGGGAGATCGCCGAAAACTTCGACGAGACCAAGGGCAACTACGGGGACGTCCGCATCGCAGGCCGCATCATGACGCGCCGCATCATGGGCAGCGCTTCGTTCTTCGAATTGCAGGACCATACGGGCCGCATTCAGGTCTACATCCGCCGCGACGACATCTGCCCCGAAGGCGATCCCACGCTGTATAACACGGTGTTCAAGAAACTGCTCGACATCGGCGACTTCATCGGCGTCGAAGGCTTCGCGTTCCATACCAATACGGGCGAGCTGTCGGTGCACTGCCGCAAGTTCACGGTGCTCTCGAAGTCGATCCGCCCGCTGCCCGTCGTCAAGGCCAAGGACGGCCAGACGTTCGACGCCTTCACCGACCCCGAAGTCCGCTACCGCCAGCGCTACGTCGACCTGGTGGTGAACCCGCAGGTGCGCGACGTATTCGTCCGGCGCGCCAAGATCGTCGCCACGATGCGCCAGTTCTTCAACGAGCGCGGCTACGTCGAGGTGGAGACCCCGATCCTGCAGCCGATTCCGGGCGGCGCCTCGGCACGCCCGTTCATCACGCACCACAATGCGCTCGACATCGACCAGTACCTGCGCATCGCCAGCGAGCTGTACCTCAAGAAACTGATCGTCGGCGGATTCGACGGCGTCTACGAGTTCGGCAAGAACTTCCGCAACGAAGGCATGGACCGCACGCACAACCCCGAATTCACCGTCATGGAGATTTACGTGGCCTACAAGGACTACCTCTGGATGATGGAATTCACCGAGCAGATGCTCGAAAAAGTCGCCGTGGCCGTAAACGGCACGACGGAGCTGACGCTCGACGGCAAGCAGATTTCGTTCAAAGCGCCGTTCCGCCGCCTGTCGATGACCGACGCCATCCGCGAAAAGACCGGCTACGACATCACCGGCCAGAGCGAAGAGCAGCTGCGCGAAGCCTGCAAGCGTCTGAACGTCGAGACCGACGCGACGATGGGCAAGGGCAAGCTGATCGACGCCATCTTCGGCCAGTACTGCGAGGAGGAGCTTGTCCAGCCGACGTTCGTCACGGACTACCCGATCGAAATGTCGCCCCTGTGCAAGCGTCACCGCTCGAACCCCGAACTGACGGAGCGTTTCGAGCTGTTCGTCAACGGCAAGGAGCTTTGCAACGCCTACTCCGAGCTGAACGACCCGATCGACCAGCTGGAGCGCTTCCAAGAGCAACTCCAGCTGAGCGAAAAGGGCGATGACGAAGCGATGTTCATCGACATGGACTTCGTGCGCGCACTGGAATACGGCATGCCGTCGTGTTCGGGCATGGGCATCGGCATCGACCGTCTGACGATGTTCATGACCGATCAGGCTTCGATTCAGGACGTGCTGTTCTTCCCGCAGATGCGCCCCGAAAAGAAAGCCGTGAGCGATCCGGTGGAGAAATACACCGAGATCGGCGTTCCCGAAGAGTGGGTGCCCGTGATCCAGAAAATGGGCTACATCACGGTCGAAGCGCTGAAAAAGCTCGCTCCGGGCAAGTTCTTCAACGACTTGTGCGGCTTCAACAAGAAAAACAAACTCGGCCTGAAGGCACCCTCGATCGAAGAGGTCAAAAAATGGTGCGAGGAATAATTCCGCTTGGAAAATTTATTTTACTTATAAAAACAAACCGAATATGAGAAAGAAAATTGTTGCCGGCAACTGGAAGATGAACACGCTTCCCGCCGAAGGTGTAGAACTGGCCAAGAACATCGTCGCAGGCCGCGGCGAAGTATGCTCGTGCGTTAATTTCATCGTATGCCCTCCGTTTACGCACCTCTCGACGGTTGCCGAAGCGCTCAAGGGTTCGGACGTCGCACTCGGCGCGCAGGACTGCGCAACCGAAGCCAAAGGCGCCTACACGGGCGAGATCGCCGCTTCGATGATCGCGGCGCTGGGCTGCAAGTACGTGATCCTCGGCCACTCGGAGCGCCGCCAGTACTACGGCGAGACTTCCGAGACGCTCAACAAGAAGATGGCGCAGGCTTACGCAAACGGCCTGACGCCGATCTACTGCGTGGGCGAGAACCTCGAAGAGCGTGAAGCCGGCAAGCACTTCGACGTGGTGAAGGCCCAGATCGAAGAGGTCGTCTACAACCTCACCGCCGAGCAGTACAAGGACCTCGTGATCGCATACGAACCCGTTTGGGCCATCGGCACGGGCAAGACCGCAACTGCCGAGCAGGCGCAGGAGATCCACGCCTACATCCGCAAGGTGCTGGCCGAGAAGTTCGGCGCAGCAGCCGAAGAGACGGCGATCCTGTACGGCGGTTCGTGCAAGCCCTCGAACGCGGCGGAAATATTCGCAAAGGAGGACGTGGACGGCGGCCTGATCGGCGGCGCAGCCCTCAAGGCGGAGGATTTCCTCAGCATCGGCAAAGGCTTTGCTAAATAAGCGGTCCCGACCGCAAACAAAAAAGCTCTTCCTCCGGGAAGAGCTTTTTTCATATCCGTCCCGGAGCGTCCCGCCCCGAAACGCCGCCGGCCTATTTCCCGGCCGGGTCGGGCAGGTTCTCCATCACGTTCCGGTAGAAGTCGCGCACGTCGTTCCAGCGGTAGTAAGGCGCCAGATCGCTTGCGACGGGAATCCGCACCTCGCGTTCGTTGTAGAGGAACTTCACCAGCACGTCGTCCGAAGCTTTCTTACGGTAGAAAACCAGCTGGATATTGGCCGCCATCGGCGATATTCTATACAGGGGCCACATTTGGGCGATCTTCTCAGGATCGCTCTCCACGACGTCGCACCCCTCGAACTGCAGCAGCGACACGAACGTCATCAGGTTGCCGTCGTGGCCGAACCGCAGGTCGGCCGAAACCGCTCCGCCCTCCACGGCCCGGTCGGCGCGCGTGAGGAAATCCTCCAGCAGCGCCTTGGCGTAATACTGCGGAAAACGCCTGTTGAGCGGCGAGGGGCCGCGGATCACGTAATACTTATAGTTGTCGTACACATTCAGCCCGTAAAGCTCGTCGGTGGTAAAGAGGTCGTAAAACGAAATTCCCAGACCGACGTTCTGCATGTCGGCGGCGAAATAGAAAAGGCCCTTCATCAGCTTCTGCGCGTCGATCGTCCGCACGAACTCCCCGTCGGCGAACAGCTCCGACATCAGCCGGTCGGGACGCACGAACCGATCCCCGATCCGCTCGTACTCCTCCTGCCAACCGCCCTTGTCGATGAAGTCGAGGTACTCCCGGCTGAGCGTCGGATTGGTCGGCTTGCTGTAGAAATTGAGGTAGCGCGTCGTCCTGCGGCCCGCCGTGCGCGACACCTCCAGACGGGGATTAAGCTCCTTGAGCCGCTCGCAGAAAGCCGCCATGCTCAGCACGCACCGCACCACGAGGGTCGCCTGCGCATCGACGACCGCGCCGGAGCGGAATACTTCGGGGAAATTGCGGTACATGCGCGCGGCGATCTCCCGGTGCTGCTCGGCGCCGAGGGGCGAAAGATCGCCGCCCCGGTCGATGCCGTCGTCGTAGACGCGCTTCACCCGGCCGTAGACCTCGCGTCCCCGCTCGGTAAACGCATTCGCGGCGTCGGCGGCCCGGAAAACGGCCATCACCTCGTCGTATTCGCTGTCGTGCAGCAGCCAGCGCGAACCGTGCCGGCCGTAGTGACTGATATAAAACGGCTTATAACCCTTCGGCGCAGGCGTCAGCACGGGATTGTCGTAGGTGTAGACATAATATACGCCGCCGGACTTGCGGGGATCTGCAGCTATTTCGTCCCGGAGGTTCTGTCCCGAAGCGGCCAGCGCCGCGAGGGAGCAGAGAACGGCCGCGAATAGTTTTGTAAATCTCATCTGTTTTTCGTTCGGTTACTGAATGATAAAATCGGACATCAGAAAGTAGTGGTCGCTGGGGTACAGACCATCGACCTTGTCGCGGAGAATCTCCGCCGAAACGGGTTGCAGGTTGCCGCGCACGAAGATAAAGTCGATGCGGCGCGCGTTCTTTTTCCTGTAATCCGGGCCTTTGAACCCGTGGTAGGTAAAGCCGGCTTCGCCGGGACCGTGTACGGTCTCGTACGCCTCCTGCCACCCGGCGTCGCGCAGGCACGCGACGGGTGCATTCTCGATTCCCGAATTGAAATCGCCGCAGATGATCTGCGGGAAGCCGTCGGCATACTGCGCGCACTCCCCGACGATCATCTTCATCTGCTCACGCCGCGCATCGTCCGACTTGTGGTCGAGGTGGATGTCCAGCACGCGGAACTCCGCGCCGCTCTTCCGGTCGCGCAGGCGCACCCAATTGCAGTGGCGGGCGCGCATCGTGTTCCACGAACAGCTGCCCGCGGCAAGCGGAGTTTCCGACAGCCAGTAGCAGCCCGACGAGACGAACTCGTAGCGCTTTTTGCTGAAGAAAATCACGTTCTTGCCGATAAAGTGATAACCCTCGGTATAGGGGTCCATCTCCGGACCTGCGAATCCGTAAGCGACATAATCCGAGAATTTCTCCTTGAAATAGTTATACGAATCGTAAATCACCTCCTGCATGCAGATCACATCGGGTCTGTACATGCGGATCGCCTTCAGGCAGACCTCGCGGCGGTCCTCCCAGCGGCGTCCTGCGGTATCATCTTCGGGCAGTCCCGTGATGCGGACGTTGCAGGTCATGACGCGTGTGGTCCGCTGCCCGGACGCCGGACGCGCCGCAATTGCGGAGACCGCCGTAACGCAGGCCGCAAGACAGCCTGCCAGACACAGCATAAAGCTCTTCTTCATCGGTTCAAGTCTTAAAAGCAAGCGCTGCAGCGGGCGGAATCCGGCCCGCCGCAGGCTTACCCGGTTTAAACATTATCTAACCAAAAAACCGTATCAACGAAGGTATGCACCGGTCTGGCGCAGTTCTTCCCGCACCTTCTCCACATCGACCGCCGAGGGGCGTACGCCCTCTTCGAGCGCGATGCGCGCCGCACGTCCGGCAGCTTCGCCCAGCGCCATGCAGGTGGACATCACGCGCGTCGAAGCCATCGCTTCGTGGTTCATCGACGAGCAGCGGCCCGCAACCAGCAGGTTCTCGACCGCGGCCGGCACGAGCGAACGGTAGGGAATGTCGTAGCAGTCCTCGCACCAGTGGAGCGTGCAGTCGCCGCCCGTGGCGTGGTGGATATCCACCGGATAGCTGGCCACGGCGACCGCGTCGTCGAAGCGGCGGCAGGCGAGGATATCCTCGGCCGTCAGGATGTATTTTCCGACGATCACGCGGCTTTCGCGGATGCCCATAAAGGGAGCCACCTTCTCGCGCCATGCGTTCTCGAAGCCGGGAACGAAGTTCTTCAGGTAGCGTTCCAGTTCATAAATCTGCTTGCGGCCCTCCACCTCGCCGTGCGTATAGCTTTCCGGCTTGGTCGAATCGACGCCGCTCACGCGCGACATGTTCACCCAGATTTCGTCGTCCTTGATGCCGGTAATGAGGATCGTACGCGCCACGGGAATCTTATACCCCGCCTCTTCGGCCTTGCGGATCTGGTTGCGCAGGCCGACGGTGATGAATTTTCCGGTCCGGAACTGCTCGGCGGGCATGGTGTCCATGTCGAAGACATCGGGCTGGCTGACCAGCGCATCGCGCAGCTTCTGCACATCGACGCCCTTCATGCAGAACATCAGCGTCGGGGGCTGCATGCCGCCGTCGGCATCGCCCTTGCGGCACTCGACGCCCGCACGGCAGGCCACGTCGCCGTCGCCCGTACAGTCGATGACCGTCTTGGCGAGGATCGCCTCGCGTCCCGCCTTGCTCTCGATGACGACGCCTTCGACGGCATCGCCGTTTTTAACGACGTCGGCGCAGAATACGTACAACAGCACTTCGACGCCGACCTCCTGCAGCATCTCCAGCGCCACGGTCTTCGCCTCTTCGGGGTCGATGATCGTCAGGCTCACATGGAGCTTGCAGGGACGGTGTTCGCCGGCGGCGCCCCGCGCACGCAGGCGGTCGATGAAGAGCTGGGGCAGTCCTTTGATAATCTGGTTGCCTTTGCGTCCAAGGTAGCCCAGAATCGGCAGACCGATGGTCAGGTTGCCGCCCAGATAGCCGCGGCTTTCGATCAGCATGACGCGCAGGCCCTTGCCTGCCGCCGCACGTGCGGCCATGATGCCCGCAGGGCCGCCGCCCACGACGAGCACGTCCACTTCGGCGCGAACCGGAATCTCCCGCCGGGGTTCCGTAATCGTTGTTTTCTGATTTGCCATATTTGCAATGTTTTAGGTTTATTTTACGGTTTTCGGAGTTTCGTGGCGTACCATGCGCCACAGGATAACGGCCGTTACGAGGTGCATCACGCCCATGACGGCGAACAGCACGTTGCCCATCGTCACCAGCAGCGAACCGATGAAAATGTTGAACACCGCGCCGCCCACGGCTCCCGCGCCGGCCGTGATGCCGACCACGCTGGCGACGTTCTTCACGGGGAATGCCTCGGCGATGACCACGCAGATCGTGTAGAGCCAGCTCAGGCACATGATCGCGATCAGGCTGAAGATCGCCACCACAAGTCCGATGCGCGCATCGAACGACACGGCCTGCCACTCGCTCACATAGGGCGTGAGGATGCACAGCGGCGCCACGAAGGCCATGAGGATCATCATCGTCTTGCGGGCCTTCAGCGCCGGCATGCCGCGGCGCACGAGCCAGTCGGACCAGACCGAGGTAAGGATGCCGCCCACGGCGCCGAACAGGAACGGCAGTCCGCCGATATACTGAATCATGTCGAGCGTAGCCTGCTGCGAAAGCCCCTGCGCTTCGCCCATGCTGCGCAGGTATCCCGGCAGCCAGAAGCAGCAGAAATACCAGACGGGGTCGCTGATCAGACGGATCAGCAGCACGCCCCAGAGCGAGCGCGTCGTCCACAGCTCGCCCCACGTGAAGGCCCGCTGCTGTTCGCCGTTGTTCCGCGCGACTTCGTCCTTGTCGGGGGCCATCGTGACGGCCAGCACCTCCTGCGGCGGATTCTTATAGATCAACGCCCATGCCACGGCGATCACCAGACCTACCAGACCGGCCACGATGAAGACGTCGTGCCACGGCAGGAACCGGGCCATCCACGCGATGACCAGCGGCGCGATGACCGTTCCCAGCGAACCGCCCGCCGTACAGAGACTGTTGGCCGTGGCGCGGTGGCGTTTCTCGAACCAGAGCGTGACGGCCACGATCTGTCCGGCGAAGATCGTCGGCTCGGCCAGTCCGAGGATGCCGCGGCAGATGGTGAATTCGACGACGTTGGTCGAAAGGCCGCCGCCGATGCAGGCCAACGACCATGCGACGATACCACCCAGCATCACCTTCTTCGACCCGAAGCGGTCCACCAGAATGCCCGATATGGGATACATGATGGCGTAACAGATCAGGAATACGTTGACGATCCACGCGTACTGGAGGTCTTCGATGCCGAAATGGGTCAGGATTTCGGGTTTGAGGATCGACAGCAGCTGGCGGTCGAGGTAGTTGCAGATGATTGCGACGAAAATCGTCGCCACAATATACCAACGACGCTTGTTCGGGTTTTGAAGTAAATTCATTCGGGTTTCTTTTGTCTTATCGGTTTATAAAAAGGTTCTCGGTGAAAGCGCCCAAGGCGCGGTAACGCTCATAGCGGAGCGCCAATATGCCGGACTTCGCGGCGTCGGGCGTGTAAACACGGGCGACGGACGGACAGAGCGCCCGCTGCGCCGCACCGACCGACGGATAGAGTCCCGCGGCGGCGGCCGCATGGACCACGGCGCCGAGCGCGCAGGAGTGCGCGCTGCCGGAGACTTCGATCGCCATGCCCGTCACATCGGCGAGCAGCTGCATGACAAAGGGGGATTTCTGCGAAATGCCGCCGATGCCCACCAGCCGTCCGATCTCCACGCCGTTCTCCGCCAGATGGTCGAGTATGGCCTTCGTCGCGAAAACCGTCGCCTCGGCAAAGGCGTAATAAAGCTCCGGTGCGGTCGCCGAGAGGTTCAGCCCCACGACCGAACCGGTCAGCCGGTTGCAGGGATAGGGCGAACGGCGGCCGTTCAGATAATCGGTCGCCAGCGGCGCATCGGCCCGCAGGGGCAGCTGCGCGGCGGCTTCGGCCAGTTTGGCCAGCAACCGCTCTTCGGTCTGCGCGGCCAGTGCGCGGAGCGTCTCGTTCTCAGGATCGGCCGGCAGCAGCACTTCGCGCAACGGCCAGCAGAGCAGGCGCTTGAACCACGCGTACACGTCGCCGAAGGCCGACATGCCCGCTTCGAATCCGACCATGCCGGGAAGTATCGAGCCGTCCACCTGACCGAAAATGCCTTCGACCATCCGGCCGCCCATCTTTTCGGGCGGCATGACGGCCATGTAGCAGGCCGACGTGCCCAGATTCAGCACCACGGTCCCGTGACAGATGCCCGCGCCGACGGCGCCCGAATGGCAATCGACATTCCCCACTCCGATGACCACCTGCTCCGACAGCCCCAGTTTCGCCGCCCATTCGGGGCTGAGCGTACCTGCAGGAGTGTCGCAGCCGTACGTCCTGACGGGCAGGCGCCGCAGGATAGGCAGCAGGACGGGGTCGAGTCCGGCGAAGAACTCTTCGGGCGGATAGCCGCCCCACTCTTCGGCCCACATCACCTTCGACCCGGCGGCGCAAAGCCCCGACCGCAAATCCTCCATAGCGCGGCAGCCGGTCAGCACGGCCGGAATCCAGTCGCACAGCTCGACGACGGCCCACGCATCGCGGCGCAGCCGTTCGGAACCCCGCAGCAGGTGCAGGACCTTCGACCAGAAACACTCCGACGAATAGTGGTTGCCCGAACGGCGGGCGTAATTGATTTCGCCGCGGGCGCAGAGGGCGGTGATCTCCTCCGACTCCCGCTGCGCCGTGTGGTCCTTCCACAAAACGAACATCGCATCGGGATTCTCCTCATAACCCGCCGTCAGCGACAGCGGCGTGCAGGTGCGATCGACCAGACACGGCGTGCTGGCGGTCGTATCCACGGCGATGGCGCGTATCGCCTCCGGCGCAGGACACTGCGCAATGACCTGCCGCAGCACCTGCTCCAGCCCCTCCAGATAATCCAGCGGGTGCTGGCGAAACTGCGACTTCGCGGTATCGCAGTACAACCCCCGGCCCCAGCGGGAGTAATTGCAGACGGCGACGGCAATCTCTTCGCCGGATTCGGCGTCGGCCAGCAACGCCCGCACCGAGTCGGTGCCGTAGTCTATTCCAATAACGTACAGGTGTTCCATTATAGCTTGTTTTCAGTGCAAATCGTCCGGTAAACGAAAGGTAAAAGAGAGCAAAACCCTTTATTTGACTTTGCGAATATATTAAAATATTGCTACAAAAAGAAAATTTTCAGCAATAAATTTTGCAAATACAAAAAATAAATATAAATTCACCCCTGAAAAAGATAAGAAAAACAAATAAAAGCAAATAATGACTAACTTTACAGCGATGACCTCATCCTCTGCCTGCCGGGCAAACGGACGTTCCGTTTTCCGGACGGCATATCCGGCGGACCGGGCATTTCGCTGTAATCCGGGCGGTTTCTCCGAAGCTCATGCGGCGAAAACCTCCGACAACCCTTTTTCAATGCGCCGGCCTTATACCTATATTTTATACAACAAACGGAAATCGCCCCGAATAAGTATCGGACTCGGAATTTCCGCATAATCCGACGCGCATTTTCTTTCGAGCGCGCCTTTCGCCTAAAGAATACCTTACAACAACAAAAAGAAACTACACCCATAATTCAGACAACAAAGAGAAAACACCCGCACACACAACCAAGACAAACGACATCGCATTATGAACCCTGAATTTCCGGCCTTTTCGGGCCAATAACCCGGATTCCTTCCGACGGACAGGCGCATCGCGTCTGCCCCGTGGTGTTTTATCCCAAGACCAAAGACCTTAAAATTTTACTAATTTCACCAACTATGAAAAAACAGCTACGCACCTTAACAAAACTGTTGGCAGCGGTCATCGCATGCTGCCTGAGTGTGGCCGTGCACGCCCAGACGACAGTCCGCGGAACAGTCACCGACGCGGACGGCATGCCTCTCGTAGGAGCTACCGTGATCGTCATTACAGGCACTCAGCCGGGGGGGGGTACCACGACCGATGCAAACGGTAAGTTCGCCATTGCGGCGGCTCCCGGCCAGCGGCTCTCCGTCTCCTACATCGGCTACAAGGAGACTTCGGTCGAAGTAACCACCAAGACCGATTACGACATCCGGCTCGAAAGCGACAATGCGCAGATCGACGAAGTCATCGTCGTGGGCTACGGCACCCAGAAAAAGGTGAACGTGACGGGTTCGGTGGCCACCATCGACTCGAAGGCGTTCGACAAACGCCCGATCGTCTCGACCTCGGCCGCCCTGCAGGGCATGGCTCCGGGCGTCACCGTCACCACGCAGTCGGGCGCACCGGGCGATGACGGCGGCGCGATCCGCATCCGCGGCATCAACTCCTTCGGCGGCAGCTCGACCTCGCCGCTGGTGCTCATCGACGGCATCGAAGGCAGTCTGGACAGCGTCGATCCCAACCTGATCGAATCCATCTCCATCCTCAAGGACGCCGCGTCCTCCTCCATCTACGGTTCGCGCGCCGCCAACGGCGTGATCCTCGTAACCACCAAGCGCGGTTCGAAGGAGCGGTTCTCCATCACCTACAAGGGCTATGTGGGCTGGCAGTCGCCGACCGACCTGCCCGACATGGTCAATGCGCTCGAATTCCGCGAGCTGACACGCGCCATGTACCTCAACGACGGCGTGGACCTCAACGGCGAAAAGCCGGGCAGCACCCCCATTCCCGATTACAACGACGAGGATATGGCGCTATACCGCAAAAACTGGGGCAAGGACCCGGATCTTTATCCCAATACGGACTGGCAGGACGCCGTGCTGACCGGTTCGGGCTTCACCCACAGCCACAATGTTTCGCTCAGCGTGGGCAGCGAGCGCGTACGCATGCTCACCACGCTGGGATACGTGGATCAGGAAGGCATCATCAAAAATGCGGACTTCCAGCGTTACACGTTCCGCAACAACGCCGACGTCAAGTTCAACGACAAACTGTCGATGAAACTCGACCTTTCGTTCTCGAACGACGACCGCAAGGCCTCGCCCTATCAGAGCACGATCTTCAACTACATGAACACCCGTCCGGCCGACATTCCCAACCAATTTTCGACCGGTCTTTACAACGGTCTGGGAATGCAGGGCATGAACCCCGTAGCCCTGATGCTTTACGGCGGCAGCAACAACACCAACACCATACGGCTTTCGGGAGCCATCACGCTGACCTACGAGCCTGCAAAATGGCTCTCCCTGCAGGGTATGCTGGCGCCGCGCTATACGACCACCAACCGCCACAACTGGAAGAAGCCCGTTACAACCTATCAGGACTACAAAGGCACCTCCACGCTGACCTCCGCGTCCTATGCCACCCTCACCGAATCGGGTTCGCGCGCTTTCTACGGCAACTACAACTTTCTGGCAACGCTCAAGTACAACTTCAGCGGCCACGACCTGAAACTGATTCTCGGCGCCGAGCGCAACACGTACGACTATAAATACCTGATGGCCTACCGTCAGGTCTTCAATTACAACTACGATCAGATCGACGTAGGCGAAATCGACAACATGGACAACTCCGGCCGCCGTTACGAGTGGGCCATACAGTCCTACTTCGGCCGTCTGAACTACAACTACAAGGAGCGCTACCTGCTGGAGGCCAACCTGCGTATCGACGGATCGTCGCGCTTCAACAAATCGAACCGCTGGGGCTACTTCCCCTCGGTATCGGGTGCATGGCGTATCTCCGAGGAGCCGTTCATGCAGGATGTCAAACACATAATCGACGGATTGAAACTCCGCGCATCGTACGGTACGCTCGGCAACCAGAACCTTGCCGGCGGCGACGCAGCCAGCTACTATCCCACCACGCAGAACCTCGCGATGGGACAAATCTCGATGAACGACAATATCTACTCGCTCGTCACCCTCAACACGCTGGCCAACCCCGACATTAAATGGGAAACCACCACGATGCTCGACGTCGGCGTGGATTTCTCGCTTTTCAACAAGCTCAACATCACGGCCGACTGGTACCGCAAGGAGACCAAGGACATTCTGATGAAACTCGACATGCCCCTCGGCATCGGTCTCAACGCTCCCTACCAGAATGCGGGTAAGGTCCGCAACACAGGCTGGGAGGTAAGCGTAGGTTACAACAACCAGTGGCGCGACTTCTCGTTCGGCGTGCAGGCCAACCTGTCCGACGTCAAGAACGAAATCCTCGACATGCGCGGCAAGACCTCGACCAGCGGCGTGCTGCGCAATCAGGAGGGTTATTCCATCGGCAGCATCTATGCGCTGAAAAGCCTCGGCATCATCCGCACGCAGGAGGAGGCCGACTGGGTCAACGCCAACTGTCCGCAGTTCAAGGAAACCGTCCAGATCGGCGACATCCGCTATGCCGACATCGACGGCAACAACTCGATCGACGAGAACGACAAAGACATCGTCGGCAGCACGATCCCCCGCTACACCTACAGCCTGAACCTGAACTTCGGCTGGAAAGGGCTGCGTCTGGGTCTGCTGTTCCAAGGCGTCGGCAAAACGGACGGTTATCTGAACACCTATTACGTAATGCCCAGCAACCAAGGCGGTACGTTCCGCAAGGAGCACCTCGACTGGGCGAGCGCAGAGAATCCCAACGGCAAGACTCCGCGTCTGACGAGTGCGAACAAAAACAACTGGTACGACTCGTCGTTCTGGATGAAAAGCGCCGCTTACCTCCGTCTGAAGAACATCCAGCTGGGCTACGAACTGCCCAAGTCGTGGATGCACCGGATCGGTCTCAATTCGGCCTATCTTTACGTCAATGCGCAGAACCTCTTCACGGTCACCAACTTCTGGGACGGCTACGACCCTGAGGTGGGTTACGGAGGCGATTCGAGCGGCGACTTCGACGTCGTGAAACTCGGCTCGGCGAACAACTATCCGCAGGTAAAGATCGTTACGGTCGGACTCGAACTCAAATTTTAACGCATTACAACCATGAAAAACAAAATAATCACCGGCATAGCGCTCTGCAGTCTCTTCATCACGGGCTGCTCGCTCGACAAAGCATATCTCAACGGTCCGAATGCGTCCACGTTCCCGGCTACGAAATCGGAGGTGGAAGCGGGCGTCTTCGCGACCTACAAGGGCCTTACCCTGATCGACGCATCCTCGACGCCGTTCCCCGGCATTCAGGACAATGCTTCCGACATCGGCGCATCGCGTATCAACGCCGCCAACTACAACTACCAGCAGCAGTCGAAACTCCCGCCTTCGAACGCATGGGTGACTAAGGTCTACACCCAAATCTACAAAACCGCAGCCCGCGCCAATCTCGTACTGGACGGCATCGACAACGTCCGCGAGCTGATGAGCGAGCAGGAGTACAATATGTATAAAGCCGAGCTGCTGCTCGTCCGCTCCTTCCTCTACGACTGGGGCTGCCAGCTTTACGGCGACATCCCCTACATCGACCACACCCTGAAATTGGGCGACACCTACACGCGCACGCCGAAAGAGGAGGTGATTTCACGGATTCTCAACGAAGATCTTGCGGACGAAATGCTCGACTTTCTGCCGATCCGCCACAACAAGAACAGCTACGGATCGGCACGTCTGGGACGCGCAGGCGCCTACGGACTCAAAGCCCGCATCTGTCTGAACTGGAAATATTACGAAGAGGCGGCCTATTATGCCGACAAAGCGCTGAAGCTGGCCGAAGAGGGCGGATATTCCCTTCAGGCATACGACATCCGCTACTGCGGCGAAGACCACACGAAGGGCGAACCCACTCCCTCCAACCTGTTCGGCATCAACGGTCACAAGAACAGCGACGAATGGATTTGGGCCTTGCAGTACAATACGGCAATCTCCAGCAACCAGCACAATGCCGGCTATTATGCGGCGCCGCGTATCGCAGGCGGCTGCTCCTACTTCAGCCCGACGCAGGCTTTCCTCGACGCCATCCAGTGCACGGACGGCAAGTCGATCGTGGAATCGCCCCTGTTCGATTACCAGAATCCGTGGAAGAACCGCGACCCGCGTCTCGATCTCTTCTGCGTACGTCCGGGTTCCCGCGTACTGGGCATGCAGTTCGAGACCAATCCTTCCGCCCAGACCATCAAGAACTACAATGACAAAGAAGAAGGCGTAGACGTCGCAAACTCGGAAGCCTACGGCAGCAAATCGGAATACGGCGCCAACGGTTCGAAAGGCCCGTGCGGTTACTTGTGGCGCAAATACCTCGACATTCAGGAGTACAAATACAACAATGCATTCGGCACCAGCTCGGTATGCGTGCTGAGCTATCCGCTGATGCGTCTGGCCGAGCTCTATCTGATCCGCGCCGAAGCCAACATCGAGTGGAACGGCGGCGACCTCAGCGTCGCCAAAGCCGACATCGAAACGATCCGCAGCCGCGCACACATGCCCGGTCTCAGTGAAAACCTCAGCCGCGACGGCCTGCGTTCGGCACTGCGCTACGAGCGTATGGTCGAACTCTGCAATGAGGGTTTCCGCTGGTTCGACATCCGCCGCTGGGATATGGCCGAATCGGTCATCTCCGGAACGCTCTACGCACCGGCTCTCGACGGTTCGGTATCGAACGCCGTACCGACGATCGACTCCGACTGGCACGTAACTTACAATGGCCAGACGTTCGACGGCAAGGATATGAACCTGCGCAGATTCATCACGATGTCCTACGACCCGATGAAAGACGCCCTGTGGCCCATTCCGGAGGACGAGCGCATCGCCAATCCGCTGATAACCCAGAACCCCGGTTATGCCGGCCATTCAATCGAGGAATAACAATAAAAACAAACACACTATGATACAACGGCTATACAGACTGCTGCTTCTCTTCTGCTCGATCGCGGTTTTCGCGGCCTGCTCGGACAGCGACGGCAATGACAATAACGGCGGAAACGGCGGAGAGATCGTTCCCGACGGCGGCGACACCTACGGATATGTCACGGGCGCAAACGGCAACCCCGTTCCGGGGGTTGTCGTCAGCGACGGCTTCACCTGCACGCAGACCGACGCCGAGGGCCAGTATGTGCTGACCCGCAACGCGGAATCGGGCTTCGTCTTCTACTCCCTGCCTTCGGGCTACAAGGTCAACATGCACAAGACCTACAAACTGCCCAAGTTCTTCACCAAACTCAAACCGGAAACCGCCCGCTACGACTTCACGCTGACGGCGCTGGACGCTCCCGAAACCCGGTTCGATCTGATCTGCATCGGCGACCCCCAGATCAACGAGGCGGCGCACGCCGTCCGGTTCAAGCGCGAAGCGGCCAAGGACATCCGGGAGTATTCCTCCTCGGCCGACATCCCGTGCTACGCCATCCACCTCGGCGACTTGGTGAACAACAAATGGGCGCTCTACAGCAACATGGTGGTGGCCCTGCAGCCCGAACAGACGGGAATCCCCGTATTCTCGACCATCGGCAACCACGACCACGAATTCCCGACGGCCAACGAGAAGGAGGCCCGCGCGAAATACGAAAGCTTCTTCGGTCCGGTGGACTATTCGTTCAACCGCGGCGACGTGCATATCGTATCGATGGACAACATCATCCACGAATGTCAGGAGAGCGCGGGTTACACCGGCGGTTTCAGCGCCGAGCAATACGAATGGCTGAAGCAGGACCTGAGCTATGTTCCGAAGGATAAAATGGTGATCCTGTGCGTTCACATTCCCTTCCGCAACAGCAATTACGCCTACTACGACGAAGTGCTGGAGCTGCTCTCGCAGTACAAATACGCAACGATCATGTCGGCCCACACCCACTCGAACATCAACCACATCCACACCAAGAACGGCAAGGAGATCTTCGAGCACATCACGGGCACCTCCTGCGGCGCATGGTGGCGCTCGACCGTCTGCACCGAAGGCACGCCCATCGGCTTCGGCATCTACCGCATCGACGGGGCCGCGATGAAGGAGTGGACCTACAAATCGGTGCAGCACGACGAAGAGTTCCAGATCCGGCTCTACCGCGGTTCCGACAAATTCACCGGCGGCGGCGACGCTTCGTACTACTTCTCGAAGAAAAACGCCGGCCAGATCGTCGCGAACATCTGGAACTGGGACCCCGCTTGGACCGTCAATGTCTATGAAAACGGCGCGAAAACCGGCACCATGACCCAATATTCGGACAAGGACGCATGGACGGTGGCCTATCACATCGGCATCCTGAACAACAGCAGCAGCTACAACAAGTCCACGGATCACATGTTCTATTACACGCTGACGAATCCCGCTGCGGACGTAAAGGTCGAGGCGATCGACCGCTTCGGCAACAAATACGAACAGACGGTCTTCACCGACCCCGATTCGCATCCCGGCATATATCATCTGGATTATTAAAAACAGACTAAGAACCGAACCTATATGAAAAAGTTATTATTATTCCCCTGCCTGCTTCTGGCGCTCGGCCTGAGTTCGTGCGAATCGTCGGACGACGAAATCATGAGCATCGAACTGGTCAGCCCCAAAAAACTTGCGGTTACGACCGAGTTGGCGACAGCCTCTTTCAAATGGGATGCCGTCGCAAAAGCGGAAGGCTATGCCTATGCTTTGGACAACTCCACCGAATACACGACCATCGACGCAGCGACCACAACCCTGAAGCTGACCCGACTCTCGCGCGGTTCGCATACGTTCCGCATCTATGCCGTCGGCAATCAGGAACACACGACCGACTCGGCCGAACGCACCGTCGATTTCGACATCGACCCGACGCTTCCGACCCCGGCCCCGTCATGCACCAGAGGCGAATCCGCAGACGAGGTCGTCGTCACATGGCAAGCCGTCAAAGGCGCCATCGGCTATGCCTACAAATTCAACGACGAGACGCAATGGACCGAAGTCGGAGCCGACGTATTGAAAATCACCAAGAGCGGATTCGATCCGGAAGCGAAAAACACCTTTACCATATACGCCAAGGGCCAACTGCCCGATTCGGAGGATTCGGAGGAGCTTACGCTTCCGTTCCAGCTGATCGACACTTCGGAGGGCGTATGGGCAAGGACTTCCGACGGAAGCCTGTACGAACTCAAAGAGTCGGAATCCGGCATCTATACCGCTGCGATCACCTGCAAGGCCTCGGACGACATCACCATCCTGATTGAGAACACGCCTTACGGGTTCACCGCTTACAGCGGCAACGGCGGCATCGGAACCGTAAACAGCGTTTATGCGACCGTCCCGTTCTACACCTACCCGGCGGCCGTATACTACGTGCGGGAAAGTCTCGGACAAATGACGGCCAAGACCGAAGATGCTGATATAAATAAATTCTGGGTCAATGTTTCGGGATCGACCTGCAAAATAGACGTCGAGATCGACTGCACCAACGCCGACAAGACTCCGCGCTATCGCCTGAAACTCGTCGAGAACGAAGATCCGTCGATCATTCTGGAACAGTATTTCGATCTGATGGTATACGGAGGCGACTGGATCCAGACGGGGAAAGTGGCAAGCAGCGGCAGAAAACTGGCATCCACGAGTCCTGCGGCCATCGACGGCACCGAACCTGCCACGGCTACTGCAAGTTACACGACGTTCGGCATAAACATCAGTTCCGACAAGGATGCGGCACCGGCCTATCTCGCAAACCGGGGACTAACGGATTGGGGCATCAAATACTGTTATGAGTTTCCGGGATATGTCCGTCTCTCCAATTCGGCTTCGGGTTCGAATATGTATTACGGAGTGCTGACCACGCCCAAACTGTCAAAACTGACCGCGGCATCGATCGTCACCGTCACATTCGACGCCGTCCGGTTTGCATCGGAACACGACATTCCCGTCAAAGTACTGAATGCCGGAACAATCGCTTCGGCGCAAGTGGTCGTCGAAGGCAGCGGTTCGGCCGCATCGATCGCTCCGGAAAGCGGCGGCAAGTCGATCAATATCACATCGGCGCACTGCCCCAAACACGGAAACGAGGCCTTGAAGAAATGGTCCAATTTCTCGATAACCATCGAAGGCGCGACGGCGGAAACCCAGATATGCTGGGATACGACAGGTGCAGGATCTACCAGCGCCAACGGCCGTATCTGTCTGGACAACATCGTTGTCAGGAAAAACTAAACGAACACTTTCACACGATCCGGCGGGCGGAGGGACAATCCCCCGCCCGCCGATCGTTTACAATCAACCTCCTGCAAAATGAAAAAAACGCGGATACTTCCGCTGCTGGCCGTCGCGCTCCTCTGCAACTGCGGAGGCTCCGACGACAAGGAGCCGGGAGCGGGCGAGGGCAACGGCAGCATCACGGTCGTCGAACCGACGACGGCGTTGGGCGCCCCGAACGACGACATCTCCCTGCTGCAGCTCAAACCGGGCAAACTGATTACGCTCAAACAGGTCAACACGACCAACTGCAAACGCGCCGCGGCGGCCGGCATGTGCATCGACATCATGGCGCAGGACGCCACCGTCTTCGCCGAAGGAATGACCGACGCGAAACTCGACGCACTGTTTTCCGAGGCGGGAGCGGCAATCGGCTCCGCCGCAGCAAGCCTTTGGGGCATCCATCTGCCCTACCGGACATACGACATTTCGGCGACCGACGAAGCGGCCCGCACGACGGCCGTAGCAAAACTCAGAACCGTGATAAACAGCGCCATGAAACACATGTCGCCCAAGCATTTCGTAATCCACCCCTCGACCGGCACGATACTCACCACCGGAAGCGACTTCGCGGCACGCAAGGCCCAGAGCCGGAAATCGCTCCGGGAATTGCAGACCCACATCGCTTCCTGCAATTCGACGTACGGCCTGAGCACGATTCTCTGCGTGGAAAACTGTCCCCGGAGCGTCGCTTACGATGCCGAAACGACGCTCGCCCTGCTCAGCGGCGAAGGGCTGGAGCAGGTGCGCGTCTGCCTTGATACGGGCCACGCCCTGATTCCGCTGAACGGGTCGTATATCAATCCCACCAGAAACGGCGACGCCGTCGCCATACTCCGAAAGCTCGGCACACGCCTCGGCACGCTGCACATCCAGCAGAATCCCGGCGCCGAAGGGCAATCCGGCACGCTGGACAAGCATTTGCAGCCTTACACCGGCGGTCTGATCGACTGGGGAGAGTTCTATTACGAACTGCTGAAAAACAACCGTTACCGCGGCTGCTTCCTCTACGAAGTCTCCTTCACGGACACCTACGACGGCACGACGGCCACGATCGAATCCGCCAAAGCGAATTACACGGGCCTCGTCTATCCGGCCTTCACCCATAGGCTGAACCGCCAATAGGTCCCCGGCAGCCGGACGACGGACGACGGACGGACAAGGGACAAGGGAATGTCTCCGAACCGGCAAAGTTTCCGCCCGCCGGCAGGAGTAACGGACAAACCATCCGCCGCACTCCTCCCGCACGACAACGAATCTTTCCGCCGAACGACAAATCCTTTCACACAAACGACAAATCCTTCGCATAAACGACAGATTCACCCGCACAAACGACAAAAATCCGGACACCCATCGGGGTATCCGGATTTTCCGATCGTTTTCCGATTAAACGGAAAACTACATTTTCTTGCCCACGTTGGTCTTCTTGGCAACCTTCGGAGCGGCAACCTTGGCCGCTTTGGGAGCGGCCGGTTTCGCAGCCTTCGGAGCAGCGGCCTTCTTGGGTGCGGCTTTCTTGGCTTCGCCCTCGACAACGGTAGCCTCCTCGACAGCGTCGGTCTTCTTCGCTGCGGGTTTGCGCGAACGGCGCGTCTTGGGTTTAGCCTCGGCAGCGGCTGCGGGAGCGATGCCCAGCGTGTAAGCGTCGTTGAAATCGACGAACTCGATGATGCACATGTCGGCAGCGTCGCCCAGACGGAAACCGGTCTTCAGGATGCGGGTGTAACCGCCCGGACGATCGGCGATCTTCGGCGCGATGGTGCGGAACAACTCGGTTACGGCCTCTTTCTGCTTGAGGTACGAGAAAACGATACGGCGCGAGTGCGTCGTGTCGTCCTTCGACTTGGTCACCAGCGGTTCGATGAACTGGCGAACGGCCTTGGCTTTGGCAACGGTAGTCTCGATACGCTTGTGCAGGATGAGCGACGAAGCCATATTCGACATCAACGCTTTACGGTGTCCTGCCTGGCGGCCAAGGTGGTTGAAATTCTTATTGTGTCTCATAATTAATCTTTGTCAAGTTTGTAGATTGATACGTCCATACCGAACTTCAGGTTGAGCGAGGTCAGCAACTCGTCCAGCTCCGTCAGCGACTTCTTGCCGAAGTTGCGGAACTTCAGCAGGTCGTTGCGGTTCAGCTTCACGAGGTCCCCCACCGTATCGACATCGGCGGCCTTCAGGCAGTTCAGGGCGCGGACCGAAAGGTCCTGATCCGAGAGCTTCGTCTTCAGCAGCTGACGCATGTGGAGTACATCCTCATCGAATTCCTCGGCACCGTTCGTGTCTTCCATGTTGACGGTGATCTTCTCGTCGGAGAAGAGCATGAAGTGCTGGATGAGAATCTTCGCGGCCTCTTTCAGAGCCTCCTTGGGGTGAATCGACCCGTCGGTAGTAATTTCCAAATTCAATTTCTCGTAGTCGGTCTTCTGCTCGACACGATAGTTTTCGATGGAATACTTCACGTTCTTGATCGGGGTGAAGATCGAGTCGATCGGAAGCGTTCCGAACTCGCACTCGGCGGGAGTATTCTCCTCGGCGGGTACGTAGCCGCGGCCCTTGCCGATGGTCAGCGTCATCTGCATCTTCGTGCCGGGCGCGAGGTGGCAGATCACCAGATCGGGGTTCA
>ENA-UOJN01000476-UOJN01000476.1-human-gut-metagenome-genome-assembly--contig:-C125IIP-NODE-476-length-33464-cov-22.929211_pt1 | contig 33464 bp, 35 predicted proteins | sample MGYA00242350_ERZ723897 | MGnify/ENA metagenome assembly ERZ723897 | reverse complement strand
AGAATATATAGTTCCCTTGTTATACCTTCCGGTTTTCACAATTTGGGTATCAGCAGCAAAACAAGTTTCTCATACCCTAAAACTTTTCTCAGTGTGGGTATCAGCAGCAAAACAAGCATCTCATACCCTAAAACTTTTCATAGTGTGGGTATCAGCAACGAAACAAGCATCTCATACCCTAAAACTTTTCTCAGTGTGGGTATCAGCAGTAAAACAAGCATCTCATACCCTAAAACTTTTCATAGTGTGGGTATCAGCAACGAAACAAGCTTCTCATACCCTAAAACTTTTTTCAGTGTGGGTATCAGCAGCAAAACAAGCTTCCCATACCCTCAAACTTTCATAGTGTGGGTATCAGCAGCAAAATAAGTAACTCATACCCATAAACTATTCACGCTGAGGCGTAAGAAGGGTACAGAGGAGCTTGTTCCCGTCTCCTGTGCCCACGCTGAGGCGTAAGAAGGGTACAAGAGGAGCTTGTTCCCGTCTCCTGTGCCCACGTTGAGGCGGGAGAAGGGCACAGACTAGCTTCTTCCAATCTCCTGTGCCCACGCTGAGGCGGGAGAAGGGCACAGACTAGCTTCTTCCTATCTCCTGTGCCCACACTGAGGCGGAAGAAGGGCACAGGCGGAACTTGTCCGGTCTACGGCACCCCTACGTTACGAGCCATGCACTCAATTCATAAATGTGTCGTAAAGGGCACTCCACATTTATTTCATTGACGGTTGTCGCCGTATAAAAATAGAACGAAATAACCTCTTGTGTGAGCAAGCCCCCACCGAGGTATTCCGTTCTATTTTTGCATGGCTCGTAACTTTCAATTTAATCTCCGACACGATTCAGTGTTACATCATCCAAAGTTCCCCAACTGTTCATATTACACTGATATCTCACTCCAATAGTCAGGGTGCCGTCGGTGACTTTGATCCCGGAGATGGTGGGATTCTGCCAGTCGGCATAGGTGGTGAGCATAAAGGGATCCGCCAGCACCATGTCATCTACGATTGCATACAACTCCATGGAAGCATCCGAAGACAGATCACCGCCCTGTGAGAAAGCGGACAGCTCATAAGTACCCGGTTCCAAATCGGTGAAGCTCTGCGCAATGGAGAAGACCATATCGGAAGCTCCGGACCAGAAATGGAACGCTACTTCACCGCTGTGGGCATCCGCAGCCTTCACCTGATAGTCGGTGGGATCTGTATCCCCTGCGTAGGTTACGGTCCACATGGAGGTATCGGCATCTTCGAAGCTGGGATTCTGCACGTAGTTCACCCGCTCTACCGTTACTGTCGCAGTAACTTCACTGCCATCATCCAGAGAACCGGAAACAATGAAAGTACCTCCGGTCTCCGTGTCAATAGCAGCCACATCATCCGCATTCCAGGTAACGGGAACCTGTTTTTCGGACCGATCGTTGTAGATGACACTTACGGTCTCCGGAAGTTCTGCTTCTGTACCGAGATTGCAGGATACGGTAAGCGCGGGGATACTCTCTACTGTCAGGGGTGCCGTAGCACCGTATTTCAGATACTTAAAGACATTCAGAGAAGCCAGAGGATGTCCGGTGAAATCAAACATTGCCTGATTATCCCAGGAGCATCCGCCGTAATACTGTCCGGCATCTTTGGGATCGTAATCGGAAGCGTAGCTGCTTGCCCAACCACTGCCGTATTTTTCCCAGATAGCGGAATTGTCAGCATCTGCAGGACCTACCGGGATCCAGGTGCCTTCCCAGTAGAAGATACCTTCAGCACCGGCTTCACTGGCTGCCGCACAGACATCCCTTACTTCATTTGCCTGTCCCTGCACACTGGCGGAATAGCCTTCTGCAAGATCGCCTGTTCCCTCCACACTGTTGGCGGATCCATCGCCGTCTTCTGCGGTATAGCAATAAGCATTTTCAGCGACATATACCTTTTTGTCATAAGTATCCCGGATATGGATAATTGCATTTTTTAGATCATCCATGGTTCCATGCCAGTAAGGATAGAAGGAGAGACCGACAATATCGTAATCAATCTCTTTCACCTGTAGCCCGGTCAGCAATGTATCCAGCTTCTTCATATCATCGATATTTGTATAGTGTACAGCTACAAGTATATCCTTGCCGGAATCCGCTGCTGCTTCCCGGACAGCCTTGCTGCCGGCGGTCAGAAGCTTTCTCACATTTGTCACATCCGTTTCACCGGACATACCATTGTTGATCTCATTTCCAATCTGTACCATGCCCACATTGACGCCGGCTTCCAAAATCTGAGTGAGACTGTCCAGTGTGTAGTTGTAGAGAGCATCCGCTTTTTCTTCAATATTCATGCCTTGCCATGCCTTGGGAACGAATTGCTTCTTCGGGTCAGCCCAGAAATCGGAATAATGAAAATCGATGCAGACCTTCATGCCATACTGCGTAGCACGCTGACCCAGGGCAATTGCGGTTGCTACGTCGTTGTTACCGCCGCCGTAACCGTTACCGTTCTCATCATAGGGATCATTCCAGACACGGAGACGGATATAGTTCACACCGGCCTGTGCCAGCGTCATAAATACATCCTGTTCTTCCCCGTCGAAATTATAATATTTTACGCCGCTGTTCTCCAGAGCCAGTACTGCAGAGGCGTCCATGCCCCGGTAAAAATCATCGGAAATGCCGTCGACCGGCTCCACATAGATGGTAGATTCCTCCGGCCCTTCCGGCATGGGAAACGCAGTAATATCGGTAACATCTGTTGAAGACGTACTTGCGGATTCGGCTATGGTATCCGTGGTACCGTTGCCCTGACCCTGATTACTACAGCCGGACAGACTGCCCATAATCAGTCCTGCGCTGAGACATAGAGCCAACAGGCGTGTGTGTGAATGCTTTGTAAAATGATGCATAAGTAATCCTCCCGTAAAACTATAATTGCACAACCGATTGCGCGCATATATTATAACATATTATAGCGTATATGCATTATAAAATATTGCAAAACTGCGCAATAAATTCAGAAAACATTGCGCAAAAAGAGCAGCTGTGGCGTATGCACGGCTGCTCTTAAAATTTGTGTATGAATATTGGCATTACGGTGTTCCCAGTCTGGAATCGTAGTAGTATTCAGTACCGGTACGGATCAGAGTGGATAAGTCGGAGGCATGTCCGGTCTGGATATATTCCACCATGTGCTTTTCACCGACACCATCATTGAGATCATAATATAGGTATCGTCGTTCCCTCTGCTGCCCCTCAGTCCAGGCAAAAGCCTCTTCTCCGGATTGTCCTTCCATCAGATTGATAAAAGATGCAGGCAGATCAGAGAAGGACAGCGGAATGTCCGATGTAGTATAAGGATGATGCTCGCCGACGCCTTTTACGAACAGAATAGGGTTCTGTCTGGCCTCAAATGTCCGGCCTTCATCCGACAATTCGGAGTTGAATCCGTGATCCGCCATCACAATGATGACAGAGTTATCATATACACCGGCTTCTTTTAATTTCTTCAGATAGCTGTCTGTCAGAGTCATGGAAGCCTGGATACAGGTAGGATAATCGGAAGATTCCACGATATTTAGGTCTTTGTCATAGCAGAAGGGAGCATGGGCACCCTCTAAATGGATAAAGCGGAAACATTTGTCCGGTGTCGTGGTGATATCGGTGGTCTGAAGGTCGTCGTAGAAAGTACGGTCGCCCCATTCGAAGACATCGAAATCATAGCTGTCCGGAAGCTTACGGACTTTGCCGAAATTATAAGCGATGGCGTAGCAATAAGGCTTCAGGTCATAGGGGGCGAATTTGATTCCCCCCAGTTTTACCAACAGTTTGGCAAAACGAAAATAAGAAGTGACTTCCGCCTGAACCGGCTGCATGTTCTCAAAACGATCCAGATTACCTTCCGCAGTGGGATTCAATTCACTGTCATAGAGTCCCATGCGGTAGGAATCATTCTCCAACGCCTGAAATACCGGTGACTCTTTAAATACGGTATTCAGATAATCGTTATAAGTGCGATCATTTTCATACCAAAAGCCGGACAGAATATAAGGTACCGCATGTTTGGTACAGGAATAAGCACCTACGGTGTTCGTATAATAGGTGAAATCCTCAAAAGTATCTTCCAGTCCCTCCATTTTACCGTCGGCAATCATCTGATTCAGGGTCGGAGCATCTACGGCATCCAGCAACAGAATGATAAAATTGGTATCCTTAGACATTTCAAACATATTTTCCGTCGTGGCGGTCAGTACATCCTTGTTGAGACTATCCCGGGAGGACAGAGACAATGTAAATAGTGTCACAAGCAACATCAGTGCCATGCAGAAACTTACGATTCCGGCAGCTTTCAAAAATTTCCGCAGATGAAATATCCGGATCAGGACGATAAACACGATCAGCATGATGATCCATAAGCCGATGGATTTATAACGGGAAGCCTGGTACTGATTCCAGTCGATTGCCAGTCCGTCCAGTCCCGGCAGACCAAAGATCAGGAAAGTTCCCTGAATGTAGGAGCAGATCATCAGGAGAGCGAAGCCGGCAGATGCAATCTGATAGAGTGTATGAGAGATCAGGTTGCAGAAAAACAACAGCAGAACAGAGGCGAGTACAGTAACCGCAAAAGTTCCGAGCACTGCGGGGAGCATGGTATACAAAGTGAACCAGAAGCTGGACTGATTGGTTAAAAACAGCTCCGTGGGCGCATACACAAACAATAAAAAGCAGGTAGAAATGGCAATAACGGCACCATTACCCGTAGAACGGATTATATCCGTTAATTTTCTTTTCACATTTTTTTCAGATACAGACATTCTATGATCTCCCTTAAATCTACACAAACAACTCAATTAAAAATACCAGCACACAACAGATCACGGATACCGGGAACAACCCGGCACCGAGCCATGCGGCGATGATTCCGGCGATCAATGCCACCAGTCCGGAGATGGGAGTCTGGGTAGCATGGATGATGGCCGGGAAGGTCATGACAGCCAGTGTCACATAAGGTACATAGTACAAAAAGGACTGAATAAACTGATTCTTAATGGGCTTGCGGATCAGTGTCAGGGGTAAGACACGGATCGTATAGGAGACGGCTGCCATAACGGCAATATAGATATAATTATTCATTTGTCAGAGTCTCCTTTCCGGGTACATTCACTGAATTATCCTGTTTTACCGGGAACAAAATCGCTGCGGCACCGGAGATGATCGCGGTTAACAGGATGGTTCTCGTACCTTCCGACAGAGAAGAAATCCCGGGCAGGTAGTTGCAGGCAAAACTCAGCGCGAAGCTGATGGCTACCAGTGCTGCCACGATCTTACTTTTTCTGGCAGGAGGAATAATGATCGCTAAGAACATGCCATATAGCGCAACGCTCAGCGCACTGACCGCACGTAAGGGAAGCGCATTTCCGGCGATGATGCCGCAGGCGGTTCCTCCAGCCCAGGCCGGAGCAGCTAACAGGATCGCGCCGTAGGTATAGTATGGATTCAGAATGCCGGGCCGGGCAATGGTGATGCCGAACAGCTCGTCTGTCACATCATAAGCGATGATCAGACGGTGGAAAAAGGGCGTTCCGGGGGAGAACTTCTGCGCCAGTGCACAGCTCATGAGCAGATATCTGGCATTCGCGATCAGCGTAATGATCGCTACCTCCAGATAGGTTGCCTGAGCAGCCACCAGGGTAAAGGCGGCATATTCTCCGGCGGAAGCATTATTCAGAAGACTGGCAAGGAATCCCTGCAAAGGAGTGAAACCAGCGTGTCTTGCAGCAATTCCCAGGGAGAAGGATACGGCAAAATATCCCAGCGCGATGGGAAAACCGTCCCGCATGCCGTCGCAGAATACTTTTCTGCTGAATTTATCATCCATAATTATAATCCTCATCTTTCTGTAAGGCGCCTTTGGGCGCACCTGCTCTATTATAGCGCACATCCGGATCAGAGAAAAGGAGTAAAATTAATGTATATCGCTACATTTTCCACATAAATATAGGATAAGTAAGTATTCGCGGTGGATCGTGTATGAAAATCAAGAGAAAACGGTGGAAAAATGTGGCGGCTGCAATGCTTTTGCTGTGTGTGGTGCTGACCGGATGCGGTATGTCCGGGGAAGGGAACATCAAACTGCGTGATCTGGATTTTACAGTGCTCAGTGAAGAAAAGATTCCGGAAGAATTAAAAACTGTGATTGCGGAAAAGGGAAGCGAACCTTTTCGGCTGACATATAGCGATAATCAGAATCTCTATATCAGCATCGGTTATGGGGAACAGAAGACCGGCGGTTACAGCATCGCAGTGGACGAATTATACCTGACGGACGATGCTGTTCATGTCAGCACAAGCCTCTTAGGTCCCGATATCACCGGACAAAAAAGCGGCGCAGGGAAACCCACTACGCCGTATATTGTGATAAAAACAGAACTTTTGGATAAGACAGTGATCTATAACTGACCCCTGATTTAAAATGTATTTTAAAGCTCCCTCAGATAATGACAAAAGGTAGCGGCGGCGCGGCTCTGACTGCGGCTTTTATCCCACAACATTTTCACCTCGCGGGAAGGAAGCGGTACATTTAAGGTCAGGGGAATGAGACTGCCGTTTTCAAAAAAAGGAGTCGCTAACGGCTCCGGCACAAATCCGACGCCCAGATTGTTCTGAAGCAGTGGGATGACCAGATCAGCAGTGGCTACTTCCATGGCAGGTTCATAGTCCAGATGCTGTTCGATAAATACTTTCCGGTAGTATTCGTAGCTGGCGGTTCCATACCCAAGACCGATGATAGAATGGTGACGGAACTCCTTCAGAGTCATGGGATGGTCGGACAATGCAGCGTAGTCGGGACCGCTTGCCGGAACTTCCCGGAAAGTCATCAGATCTTCACATTCCATGGTATCTCCCAGTTCAAAGGGAGTGGTTACGATGGCGAGATCCAGACGACCATTCGTCAGGGCTTTCAGAATCTCAGGCGTTGTATTGTTTTGAATACGGATTTTAATATCAGGGTAAGTGCGCTGAAAATCATGCAGGTTCCTAAGCAGGAATAAATGCAGGGCAGTCTCGGTGACACCAAGCTCTATGGTCCCGGCACAGATGTCTTTCTCCCGGCACAATTCATCTTCCGCATCCAGCAGATGCTGGCAGGCAATCGCTACATGGGCGTAGAGTCTTCTGCCTTCCTCGGTAAGCTTCAGTCCCCGGGGCTCCCGGAGAAAAAGACGGCAGTCTAACTGATCCTCCAGAATATGTATGATCCGGGTGACATTGGGCTGGCTGCTCTTTAATACCATGGCAGCCTTTGTAATATTTTCATATTTGGCAACATAATAAAAGATTCTGTAATATTCAAAACTGATATTCATATAAAAATAATATGCCTCACATATAAACTATATATTTTTAGTATTCATCAGAATATAGTATAATACGCGGTTGAAAAAAAGTAAACAGAGGAGAAAAGGTTATGCGACATTTGATTGATTCACTGGATCTGTCGGTAGCGGAAACGCAGGAGATCTTAGACCTGGCGGACAGAATTGCAGGAGATCCCGCAGCGTACGCTCACTGTGCGGACGGGAAAATACTGGCTACTTTATTTTATGAGCCAAGCACCAGAACGAGACTTTCTTTTGAAACAGCAATGCTGAACTTAGGCGGCAGAACACTGGGATTCGCAGGGGCGGAGCAGTGCAGCGCCACAAAAGGCGAGACCGTGGCGGATACCGCACGAGTGATAAGCTGCTATGCAGATATTATCGCCATGCGTCATCCGAAGGAAGGCGCGCCGCTTCGTGCATCCATGTATTCTAAAATTCCGGTGATTAATGCCGGGGATGGTGGACATAATCACCCGACACAGACCATGATCGATCTGTTGACCATAAGACAGCGCAAGGGACGCCTGGATCATCTGAAAGTAGGTTTCTGCGGGGATTTGAAATTTGGCAGGACCGTACATTCTCTGGTAAACAGTCTGGTTCGCTATTCGGGCAACGAATTCTATTTCATCTCTCCGGAGGAGCTGAAGGTACCGGATTATCTGGTGGAGGATACCCTGAAACCGACGAAAACGCCTTACCATGAGGTGATCAGCCTGGAGGATACGCTGCCCAGGCTGGATGTACTTTATATGACCAGGGTGCAGAAGGAACGTTTTTTCAATGAAGAAGATTATATCCGTCTGAAAGATATCTATATTCTGGATCAGGAGAAATTAAACTTGGCGAAAGCGGACATGCCGGTTCTGCATCCCTTGCCAAGGGTGGATGAGATTGCCACGGAAGTGGATGCTGATCCGAGAGCTGCATATTTTCAACAGGTATTAAATGGAAAGTTTATCCGTATGGCACTTATCTTAAGTCTGTTAGACCTTACGGATCCTGTGACGGGAAAGAAGGTGCTTGTATGTTAAACGTAGAATCGATTCAGAACGGTGTCGTGATCGACCATATTCCCGCAGGAAAGGGAATGGATATTTACAGATTGCTGGAACTGGAGTCCAAGACCCAGTCCGTAGCTCTGTTGCAATCCGTAAAAAGTCAGAAATACGGATGTAAAGATCTGATTAAGATCGAAGGAGAGACACTGCCGGAACGCCTGGATATTTTGGGATATCTGGACAGTCAGATCACCTTGATCGTGATCCGGGAAGGAGAAGTTGTAAAAAAGTATCATCCGGTTCCTCCACAAAGACTGGTAAATGTGATAAAATGTAAAAATCCACGCTGTATTACCAGTATAGAGACGAACTGTGATCATATTTTTGAATTATCACCATCCGGAAGATATCGTTGCTTATACTGTAATCAGGAGATGCCTGTAGGGAGGTAGATTTTTATGCAACGCAAAATACATGGACAGATGTCAGAGTCTTTTCTGATCGCCGGGATCCTGTCAATCTCCGGTGGTCTGCAGGATGCTTATACCTATATGTATCGGGGAAAGGTATTTGCCAACGCGCAGACCGGCAATATTGTATTACTCAGTCAGAATCTGGTAGACCGGAACTGGCAGGCGGCACTTCGTTATTTTTCCCCGTTACTGTTTTTTGCACTGGGTGTGGCAATGGCGGAATGCATCCGCATGAGATACCAGAAGGCACAGAAAATCCACTGGAGGCAGCTGATACTGGTAACGGAAATAGTTTTATTATTTGCAGTCGGATTCTTTCCGAATGAGATGGATCTGCTGGCCAATGCCATGGTATCTTTCGCCTGCGCTATGCAGGTACAGGCGTTCCGCAAGGTGAACGGCTATGCTTTTGCCAGTACTATGTGTATCGGCAATCTGCGCAGCGGCATGGAATCCCTGTGCGCTTACGGAAAAACGAAAGATAAAAAGATATTGAGAAAATCCGGCTATTATTTCGGAATCATCTTCCTGTTCGCCATCGGTGCGGCACTGGGAGGACATATGATCAAATACATAGGAGCGAAGACCATCTGGATCTCCTGTCTGATTTTACTGATCAGCTTCTTATGTATGTTCATTAAAGAAGAAAAAGAAGAGCATCCCGAGATTATGGAAGAAGAGCAGGAGATCCGGGATAATCTGAAAAACATCCGCAAAGAAGCAAAAGATGTGGAGCATATTTTGGAGGATGACTTCCGTTCCCAGATCGAGAAAAAATAACGTAAAGCCTGGAGAAAAAGACAGAAATCTTACTAGGCTATGCCTTGTTCGAAATTCCTTCCGGAGAGACCTGGACGCAGGTATTGTTTGCCGGAATGCGCTGATTGCGTTACTCTTAGTATGCATTGGTATCTGTATTGTCAATGTAAAAATAAACACCGGAAATAAAACGGTATAATCAAAATGTTAAAACTTCATTCCGTATTTTGCCAGATCAACCCGGTTATTTATCACCGCAATGCCATCTGCCCGTAAGCGGTTTGCCTGTTCATCGGCGCCGCCGAAGGCAAAGGCGCCGGAGAGTTCTCCCTTGGAATTGACGACGCGGTAGCAGGGGATATGGTCGGGATCCGGATTTTTATGCAGGGCATTGCCCACGGCACGGGCCATCTTCGGCTCTCCCGCCATGGCAGCCACCTGCCCGTACGTGGCGACACAGCCCTTCGGAATCTTTTTCACCGCATCGTAGATCCGCTTTGTGGGACTGTAGGTGACGAGATCATAGCTCTCTGCGATCATGCGGCGGATATCTTCATCAGGTATGGTGCCGTCTAAGATAATGGTGTTCCAGTGTTCTTTATTCTGATGATATGCGGGAATAACGGAAGAGAAGGTGCTGCGCCAGAAGTCCCGCCAGGCAGGATCGGTCTTCACATTCAGATGCAGACAGCCATCTTTTTCGTAAGTCCATAAAAAAGCTTTTTTACTGCCCTTCACCCGTACCAGCTGCCAGTTGGGATCGTGGAAGGGCATTTCTGTATAAGTATCCGGAAAAGACAATCCGTATTCCAGTGCTTCTTCTCGTGTTTTCATGCCGTCAAACCTCCTTTTTAAATCATTTCCTATAATGATGCCTACGGATTGTTCCGTGCTATGCACTCTCACAATTCCCTGGCATCTTATTATTTTACTATAACTCCCTTTTCTTTTCTATGAAAACATGGTAAACTTTTTCGAGAAACAGGTCATGGAAACGGGCTGCAAAAGCCTGGGAACGGAGATAATATGATACTGATACAGGATGGTTATATGATCGATCCCAAGTCAGGAAAAGAGGGCAACTTTGATATCCTGATCGACGGAGACAAGATCGTAAAGATCGCAGAAAAAATCGAACCGAAGGGTAAGATGACAAAGATCAATGCGGAAGGGCTGTTAGTCGCTCCGGGACTGGTGGATGTGCATGTGCATTTCAGAGATCCCGGTTTCACGGCGAAGGAAGATATCAGCACCGGCGCTGCGGCTGCGGCGAAGGGCGGTGTGACCACCGTGGTGCTGATGGCGAACACGAAGCCCACCGTGGACAGTGAGGAGACGCTGAAGTATATCCTGGATAAGGGAGCAGAGACAGGGATCCATGTGACGACCTGCGCCAACGTGACCATGGGTATGCAGGGGAAACAGCTGACGGATATGAAGAAGCTGGCAGCGGCAGGCGCTGTGGGATTCACGGATGACGGTGTGCCCCTGCTGGATGCGGAACTGGTGCGCCATGCCATGGAGATCTCCGCAGAGTTGGACATGCCCATCAGTTTCCATGAGGAAGATCCGAAATATATCGAGAACAACGGTGTGAACCGGGGAAAGGCCAGCGAATACTACGGAATCGGCGGCTCTTCCAGAGAGGCTGAGATCGCTTTAGTGGAACGGGATCTGAAGCTGGCGGAGGAGACCGGTGCCTGCATCGACATCCAGCATATCAGCAGTAAGGAAGCGGTAGAACTGGTGCGGCAGGCGAAAAAGAGATGTTCCAATATTCATGCGGAAGCCACACCCCATCATTTTACCCTGACTGAAGATGCCGTGATCAAATACGGCACTCTGGCGAAGATGAATCCTCCTTTGAGAGAGGAAGAGGATCGTCAGGCAGTGATTCGGGGACTGGTAGATGGCACGATCGATATGATCGCTACAGATCATGCGCCTCATACCGCCGAGGAGAAGGCAAAGCCCATCACTGAGGCTCCCAGCGGGATTACCGGACTGGAGACTTCTCTGGCGCTGGGTATCACAGAACTGGTGGACGAGGGGTATCTGACCATGAAACAGCTGCTTCGTCTGATGAGCACGAATCCTGCGGCCATGTATCATCTCGATGCCGGATATCTGGCGGAGGGAGGTCCTGCAGATGTGATCCTGATCGACACCGCGGCAGAGTTCATCCCGGAGACTTATGCCTCCAAGGCAACAAACACTCCTTTTACCGGATGGAAATTAAAGGGTGAAGTGAAAAAGACCATCTGTGGCGGTAAGATCGTATATCAGGAGAAGCAGGCATAGAAGTGACAATATAGAAAGAGAAAAGGACAATCAAATGAAGCAGAAAATCACAGCAACCGTGCTTTCTCAGAAGGAGATCGCACCCAAAATCTATGATATGTGGATCGCTACGGATCTGGCGGCATGCGCGAGGGCCGGTCAGTTCATCGGCGTCTACCCTAAGGACCGCAGCACTCTGTTACCCCGCCCCATCAGTATCTGTCAGGTGAGCGATAAAAAGGATGCCCTGCGCATCGTGTACCGTATCGCCGGACAGGGCACTGCGGAGTTTTCCTCTTATCAGGAAGGAGACAGCGTAGAGATCCTAGGAACCTTAGGCAACGGCTTTCCCACAGAGGCAGCGGAGGGCAAAAAGGTATTTCTCATGGGCGGCGGCATCGGTATCCCTCCTATGCTGGAACTGGCAAGAGAACTTCCGGCATCTGCCAGGAAGCAGATCATTGTGGGCTACCGTGACAGCCAGCTGTTCTTAAGGGATGACCTGGCAGAGAACGGTACGGTATATATTGCCACCGAGGACGGCAGTGTCGGCACGAAGGGCAATGTCATGAATGCCATTGAAGAGAACCATTTGCAGGCAGATGTGATCTTCGCCTGCGGACCGATGCCTATGCTTCGTGCGATCAAAAAGTACGCAGAAGAAAAAGGAATTGAGGCATATATCTCTCTGGAAGAGCATATGGCGTGCGGCGTGGGAGCCTGTCTGGGCTGCGTCGTGAAGACGAAGGAAGTGGATCATCATTCGCATGTGCACAACGCGAGAATCTGCACCGACGGACCCGTATTTGAAGCCAAGGAGGTAGAGATCTGATGAATACACAGACAACGATTGCAGGAGTTACTTTTAAAAATCCCGTCATGACAGCTTCCGGGACCTTCGGCTCCGGTATGGAATATGAAGAATTTGTAGATTTAAACCGTCTGGGTGCGGTAGTGACCAAGGGTGTGGCAAATGTACCCTGGCCCGGCAATCCTACCCCCCGCGTGGCAGAAGTATACGGCGGCATGCTCAATGCCATCGGATTACAGAATCCCGGCATTGATGTATTCATGGAGAGAGACATTCCTTTCCTGAAAAAATATGACACGAAGATCATTGTAAATGTCTGCGGCAAGTCCGTGGAGGATTACGTGGACGTGGTGGAACGTCTGGGAGACGAGCCGTCAGTCAGCATGCTGGAAATCAACGTATCCTGCCCCAATGTGAAGGAAGGCGCCATTGCCTTCGGACAGAAAGCGGATGCTCTATACAATATTACTTCCGAACTGAAAAAGCATGCAAAACAGCCCATCATCATGAAGCTGAGTCCCAACGTAACGGATATCACAGAGATGGCGAAGGCAGCGGAGGCAGCAGGAGCGGATGCATTGTCCCTGATCAACACCATCACCGGCATGAAGATCGATATTCACCGCAGAAAATTCGCCATTGCCAACAAGACCGGCGGCATGAGCGGTCCTGCCATTAAGCCCATCGCAGTCCGCATGGTATACCAGGTGGCGCAGGCAGTTAAGATTCCCATCATTGGCATGGGAGGCATCGCTACGGCGGAAGATGCTATTGAATTTATTCTGGCGGGAGCCAGTGCTGTCAGCGTAGGAGCCATGAACTTTGTGGATCCCTATACTACAATCAAAGTCGTAGAGGGTATTGAAGATTACATGCGCACCTATCATGTAGAAAACCTGACAGATCTCATCGGCGCGGTGGAATAAGCGGACAGAGAACAGAATACGGTATAAAACAGCACAGACCTTCATATATATAGACATATCTGTATATATGGAGGTCTGTTATTGTGGAACTGATCAAGAGAAATATACATATGGACCGGGTGAAACGGTCCACCGTCATGCAGTTTACCATGGAGGAGGATCTGAATCTTCCGGAAGATAAACCGGATATCAGTACCCTGAATCTGGAAAAGGGGGAGATCGTCATAGAAGAGATCCGTCCGGGTATGGACGAAGTGACCGTGCGGGGAAAGCTGGGCTATGCCATTTTGTATCATACCCAGGAGGCGGGCAGCAGTCTGATCCTGTTAAGCGGAGCGCTTCCTTTTGAGGAGAAGATCCATATGGAGGGAACCCTGCCTTCGGACACGGTGGCAGTGGATGGAACAGTGGAGGATTTCACTGTTAATATGATCAATTCCCGAAAATTGAACCTGCAGACACTGCTATGCCTGACCGCCCGGATCGAGGAAATCTACGACGAGGAACTGCCCGTTGGAATCCAGGGGGACAGCGCGGGAGACGGCGTGGAATATCGGATATCTCCCATGGAAGTGACACAGCTTGCCATTTGCAAAAACGATATTTTCCGGAAAAAGGAGGAGATTCCTCTGCCATCCAGCTATCCGAATGTGTATCAGATCCTGTGGAGCAATATATCCCTTCGGGATGTGGAGATGAAGCCTCAGGAAGAGAGTATTTCCATCCGGGGAGATATCCAGATCTTCGTCCTCTATGAGGCGGAGGGAGAAGAGCGGTCCATCCGGTCATACGAGACGACGATCCCCTTAGACGGGACGCTGGAATGCCAGGGCTGCAGGGAGACTCTGCTGCCGGACATCCGCTATGCGCTGGTCAGACAGGAACATGGACAGCCGGAACTGACGATCCAGCCGGACCTGGATGGGGAAGAGCGGATCCTGGGACTGGAATGCGCGCTGGAATTGAATATCCGCCTCTATGAGGAGGAAGAAATTGACATTCTAAGAGATATCTACGGGGTGACGAAAGAAGTCATCCCTAACACAAGGGATGCAAATGTGCGTCAGCTGCTTTCGAGGATCACGGGCAAGACCAAGATAACGGATCACAGGCAGACGGATATCGGTGTCCCGGTACTGCAGATACTTCACAGCGAAGGAAATGTTACGATCGACCACCGGGAGATCACAGAGGAAGGGATCCGGCTGCAGGGCAGTATTGATCTTACGGTGCTGTGCGTTACGGAGAAGGATGAGACCCCTTATATGAGCATCAGAGAACAGATCCCTTATGACTATACGTTGAATGTAGCGGGAGTGACTTCGGAAGATCAGGCACAGGTACACAGTGAACTGGAACAGCTGCAGGTGAATCTCTTAGAGGGGGAAGAACTGGATGTGAAGGCGGTGCTGTCTTTTTCCACAACCGTGATGAAGAATGTTCCGGTGAATGCCATCGAAGAAGTGGAGGAACAGGAGATCGACAGTGCCGTGCTGGCAGGTCTGCCCAGTGCGGTGATCTACATTACCGCACCGGGAGATGACCTGTGGAGCATCGGCAGAAAATATCACATGCCGGTGAATACTGTGAGAGAATTGAATGCCCTGGACAGTGATGAATTACGACCCGGGCAGAAAATATTGCTGGTAAAAGGAATTTAGCTATCAAAATTTAGCCTTCGGTGGTCAGTCCGGCGTCTGCTGCCAGCTTGTCGAACTTCTCCATTACGGCATCGTAGGTCTTCTGGGAGATCTCGGGAAGGGAACCGCCCCAGGTCTTCTCTGCCTGTGCATAGCCTTTCTTGAATGCATCACGCATAGCTTCGATCTTGTCCGGGTCGCCGCCGGTCAGAGCAGTGGCGAACTGGATGATACGGTCGGAGGTCTGGCCCACACCCCAGTAACCGTCCTCTGCGATATCCGCCTGTGCCTGTGCCTTGGTCGCAGGATCTACGGTATAATTGCCGGAACGCAGGAAGGACCAGATATCATTGGCGTTGCCATAGGTGGTAGCCTGCTTCCCCATCATCTGCTCTACCAGAGAACGCAGCTGGCTGGTACGTGCATCTGCATCTGCTTTTAATTTGTTGATCAAAGCGGTGTCCGGCTTATAAGTCTTTTTGGTGGAAGAAGTATTGGTGTCGGTGCTGTGCTCATAGATCACACCGGTATCTTCCGTAGTCTTAGTGGCTGCTTCCTCTGCGGAAGTCTTTTCTTTTGCTGCGCTTGTGCTGTTATAGCTGTAGGCTGCAGCTGCCTGGATAGATGTAACTCCGTTTACGCTCATAGTTTCCTCTTTTCTGTCATCCTTGACTTCGATAAAAATACCTTTTGAGAATTTTTGGTTTCACTTGCTATATCGTCCCATAATAGTGGATTCTTTAGATGATTTTGGGGAAAATAGAAAAATCCGCAGAAACCCCCTCACTCCATTGACAAAGTACACAGGATTGTATAAAATTAAGTACAATATGTGTATACAAGCTATTCTGGATAGCGCAGCTAGGAGACAAAAATGAACGAATATCGGATAAAAGCGTATGCCAAGATCAATTTGGGACTGGATGTGGTCAGAAGACTCGAGAACGGTTATCACGAAGTGAAAATGGTCATGCAGACCGTAGGTATCTATGATGTGCTGGATTTTAAACGGATACAGAACGGCATCGTCATCACCACGGATTCCGGCGAACTTCCGACGAACGAGGATAACCTGGTCTATAAAGCGGCTAAGCTCATGATGGAACAGTATCATATCAGCGAAGGCGTGGAGATCCACCTAGAGAAGCACATCCCCATTGCAGCGGGAATGGCGGGGGGCAGCACAGATGCGGCAGCTACCCTGAAGGGAATGAACAGGCTGTTTGATCTGGGATGTACGTTGAAGGATCTGATGGAACTGGGCGTGAAGATTGGTGCGGATGTTCCTTATTGCGTCATGGGCGGTACGGCTCTGGCGGAGGGCATCGGCGAGAAGCTGACGCCGCTTGCTCCGGCACCGGACTGCTATGTGCTGGTAGCGAAACCGGACATTAATGTATCGACGAAATATGTCTATGAGCACCTGGATGCCCAGGAGATCATAAAGCATCCGGATATCGACGGCATGGTGGAAGCCATCGCCGAGGAAAGCTTACAGGGAATTCTGGATCGCATGGAAAATGTGTTGGAGACGGTAACGGTGAGTGCGTATCCTGTGATACAGACCATCAAGGACCGGATGAAGGAGCTGGGAGCCATCAACAGCCTGATGAGCGGCAGCGGTCCCACGGTATTCGGTATTTTTGTAGAGAAGGATATGGCCCGCAGGGCATATGATAAATTAGAGGAGGAACAGCTGGCTAAGCAGATATTCCTGACGGAATTCTGTGAGTAATGTCAGAGAAGAGGTATGCAGGATAATTTACAGGTGACAATGGATGAGTTTCTGCCACTCAGAGATGTGGTATTCAATACGTTGCGGCAGGCCATTCTCACGGGAGAACTGAAGCCCGGAGAGCGGCTGATGGAGATCCATCTTGCCAACAAGCTGGGAGTCAGCAGGACCCCGATCCGGGAAGCTATCCGCAAGCTGGAGCTGGAAGGACTGGTGACCATGATCCCCAGAAGGGGCGCGGAAGTGGCACAGATCACGGAGAAGAGCATGAACGATGTGCTGGAGGTCCGCAGGGCTATGGATGCTCTCTGTGTGGAGCTGGCATGCGACCGGATCACCACGGAAGAACTGCAGGAACTGAAGAAAGCCTGTGATAATTTTGAGGCGGCGGTGAAGACCAAAGACGTCAAGCAGATTGCCCAGGCGGATGTGGCATTACATGATATTATCGTGGAAGCCACCGGGAATCAGCGACTGATCCAGCTGGTGAACAACCTGTCCGAGCAGATGTATCGTTACCGGTTCGAATATATCAAAGATTTCAGCCAGCATGACCGGCTGGTGGAGGAACATAAGGTCATCTACCAGGCAATCGTGAAAAAAGACAAAGAGACGGCATCGAACATGGCGAAGGTGCATATCGATAATCAGAAAAAGGCAATTATCCGCCAGATCCGTCTGGAGCGGGAGAAAAATTAATAATTTCAATAGTTTTCCAAAAGTATAATCTGTCCGGAAAGTGGTAATGATTTCCATATATCAAATAAATATGGAAAGAGGACTACTGATGGATAGATTATATGTTTATTATGAAAAAATTCGCAACATCGTTCGTAAGAGAGGATTCCTGTGCCGGCTGGTGCAGGGATGGAAAGTCGCTGTGGTGGCACTTGCATGTTATGGCTGGTGGGGAGTGATCTACCCGGAACTGACCATGCTGCCTTCCACCTATGAGATCGTATACGAGGAGCAGGCAGAGGAGACCAAGACTGTACAGAAGGATGCGGAAGTGGTAGAATGGAATTCCGACAGTCAGATTTACTGGAAGCTTCTGGAAGCGGATCCGGAACAGATCCACTTCAAGAGCAGACTGCTTGCGATGTTAAAAAGATAGAAGGAGAAATCCCATGTATCAGGAGAATATAACTGCGCTGAAAAAAGATGCCCCCATCGGTGTATTTGATTCCGGCATCGGCGGACTGACCGTAGCCCGGGAGATCATGCGGCAGATTCCCAATGAGAAGATCATATATTTCGGAGATACGGCGAGAATGCCCTATGGTAGCAAGTCCAAGGAAACGGTCACCGGCTTCTCCAAACAGATTGTGCGTTTCCTGGAAACTTTTCAGGTGAAGACCATTGTGGTGGCATGCAATACGGCAAGCGCCTATGCACTGGATGAACTGGAGAGTGAACTGGATATTCCCATCATTGGTGTGATCAAGCCGGGAGCGAAGACCGCAGCGGAAGTGACCCGCAACGGCCGTATCGGCGTTATTGCCACCGAGGCTACCATCGGCAGCCAGATGTACAATAAATACATACAGGAACTGAACAAAAATGTTACCATCTACGGGAAAGCCTGTCCCCTGTTTGTGCCACTGGTGGAAGAGGGGCTGTGGGAGGATCCCGTGACGGATGAGATCGCCAGAAGATATCTGACGGAGCTGATCGACATTGATATTGATACCCTAATCCTGGGATGCACGCATTATCCGCTGATCCGCTCTACGGTAGGACGGATCATGGGAGATCAGGTGACACTGGTGAACCCGGCATACGAGACCGCCAGAGAGCTGAAGGAGCTGTTGCAGCAGTATAATATTCTCAATGAGGAAGAACCTCATCTGGGAGAAAATAAATATCAGTTCTATGTCAGCGACGGTGCGGAGAAGTTCAAACGTTTTGCCAACTCTATTATTAAATATGGTATTTTGTCAGCGAAGACGATCAAGATCGATGAGTATTAAAAGGACGGATGAAGATGAACCGGGAAGTAGAACTCGTCCTGTCCGGTCTGCACGATACCGAGGGCGCTTCGGATAAGAATGCAGTTAAGACCGCACAGACAGCACAATATTTTAAGAGAAACGACAGCCATTATCTTCTCTATGAGGAGAATATGGAGGGATTCGACGGAGTCTGTAAGAGCCGGATCAAGTTCCGGGATAACCTCCTGGAGCTGACCAGACAGGGAGCCGTGGACATGCATATGATCTTCGAGGAAAATAAGAGACATGTGGTGCCCTACAATACGCCCTACGGACAGCTGATGCTGGGGATTGAGACCCGCAGGGTGCAGGTGGAAGAACAGGAAGATCAGATCTGTGTGACGGTGGAATATATCCTGGACCAGGAGGGAGAACCCTTTAGTGAGAGCTGTTTAAAGCTACATATCCGGGAGAAACAGTAACGATTCGGAATTCTATGCAAAAAAATAGCAGATGCTCATATCTGCTATTTTTTAGTTCTGAATCGTTATTTACTTGACAGGCTTTGCTCCTGCCTTTTCCTGTGCGGAAGCGATCATGCGCTTGAAGAAGCCCTTCTTTTTCTCCGGAGCAGCTTCGGTCTTGCCGTGCAGTCCCTTGACATCCAGTACATAGATACCGCTGACAACGGCCTTAACTTCCTTTTTCACGGGAACACTTTCGAAGATTTTTTCATCACAGATCAGGGATACGATCTGCGGACCAACCTTTGCCTTGATGATAGGAAGCTTGGAACCACGCATCATCTTCGGCGTCTGATCAAGAACCATCTGTGGAAGACCGGCATCTTTCATTTTCATACGTTTCTTATCGATGATCAGCATGGATACGGTCTGTTTGTTGGCATCTAACAGCTCCTGCTGTTCTGCCTGCTTTTTCTGTGCTTTCTTGCCTAAGAAATATAATACTGCAATGATGATAGCCAGAACTATCACGATAACTAATAATGTAATTGCAACCGGACTCATTTTCAGTCCCTCCTTCAGTTAATAGGAACAAATTCCTAAAAATATTGTACCATATATCTGATGAAATACGCAACCATACATTTATGATTTCCGTTTAAATCATCTTTTTCTGATTACCGTGGTATGTTATACTATATCCGGAGGGTATTTATGGACGAAGCATTTGAGATCATAAAAACAGGAATAGATTTTTTCTGCAGTCATCTGGTATTTTTTAATATGTTATTTGCCATCGTGATCGTGTTTTTCCAGCGACGGGATCCAAAGAGCGTGTGGGCATGGCTGCTTTTATTGTATTTTATACCGGTACTGGGATTTGTGTTCTATCTGTTACTGGGGCAGGATATGCACAAGCGGAAAATGTTCCGGATCAAAGAGGTGGAGGATCACATCAGCAAAGATATCAGACAGCAGGAGTACCGGCTGAAATCCCGGGATGTTCAGGAGCTGGATGAAAATATCCGGGGGTATGAGGATCTGGTCATGTATAATCTGGAGGCCGGAGAAGCCATGCTGACGAAGGACAACGATGTGGATATCTTCATCGATGGCAATGAGAAGTTCCGGGCGCTGATGGAAGATCTGCGGAATGCGGAGCATTTTATCCATATCCAATACTACATTATTAAAAACGACGTATTATTCAATCAGATCAAGGATATTCTGATCGAGAAGGCGGCACAGGGCGTGGAGGTCCGGGTGCTGTTCGATGCCATGGGCTGTCGGTCTGTGCGGCACAGCTACTGGAAATGGCTGAACGCAAAGGGCGTGCAGACCGCGGAATTTTTCCCGGCGATCCTGCGGAGACTTCAGCTTCGTATCAACTACCGCAATCATAGGAAAATTGTGGTCATTGACAATAAAGTGGCTTATGTGGGAGGATTTAATGTAGCTAAGGAGTACATTGATCTGGATGAAAAGTTCGGTCATTGGAGAGATACCCATCTGCGGATCCGTGGCAGCGCAGTACTGGGGCTCCAGGTGCGATTTATTTTAGACTGGAATTATGCGGCAGGAGAGAACCTGTTTTTGCGCCCGGAACTGTTCCGGGGGATCGAAGCCGGCACGAGGGATTTCTGTGATATGCAGATCATCAGCAGTGGACCGGATAAGACGACCCAACAGATCCATGACAATTACCTGCGCCTGATCAATAAGGCACAAAAAAGCATCTATATCCAGACACCGTATTTTATCCCGGATGAGGCGATCCTGAATGCGCTGATGATCGCTGTGAAGTCCGGGATCGAGGTAAACATCATGATCCCGTGTATGCCGGATCACCCGTTTGTGTACTGGGCGACCTATTCCTATATCGGCGATATGGTTATGGCGGGAGCGAACTGCTACACTTACAATAACGGCTTCCTCCACAGCAAGGGAATGATCGTGGATGGAAAGGTGCTCTGCTACGGAACGGCGAACATGGATATCCGCAGCTTTGCGTTGAATTTTGAAGTAAATGCAGTGATCTACGATGCGAAAAAAGCACGGGAAATGGTGGATATCTTTCAAAAAGATCTGGAAGTCTGCCGCCAGATCACCCGGGATTATTATGTAGCCAGAAAGCTGAAAATACGTATCAAAGAGCAGATCTGCCGGTTATTGTCACCCTTGTTATAGCCCGGAGGATGTGCTATAATGGGCGGTGCTACAATGCTTTTATGCATAAATGGCAGTAATAGAAAGGTATAGGAAGTAACACAATGAAGAAAAAAACATTAGGACTTCTGGCAGCAGTTTTAAGTGTATGCATGCTGGCAGGCTGCGGAGCAAAGGATGCAGGAGACGGCACTGGTACATCAACCGGCGCTGGAACGGAAAGTACCGCATTGAAGGACATGGATGTGGACAAGTATGTGACCCTGGGCGAGTACAAGGGGCTGGAAGTATCCGTAGATACTGTGGAAGTAGATGAGGACGAGTGGGATACTCTGGTCAATAATGTATATTATGGAAACATTACCGCAGAGAACGGCGGAATCATGTATCGTGCCGTGGAGACCGGAGATACCGTAAACATCGATTACGAAGGCAAAAAGGACGGTGTGGCATTTGACGGTGGTACTGCACAGGGATACGATCTGACCATCGGTTCCGGAAGTTTTATTGCCGGATTCGAGGATGGACTGATCGGCGTGATGCCCGGCGAGACTGTGGATCTGGATCTTACATTCCCGGAGAACTATGGAAAATCCGATCTGGCAGGACAGGCTGTGGTATTTACGGTGACGGTAAATTATATTCAGCCCGCACAGGATGGGGAATTCAGTGATGAAGTCATCAGCAATTTCGGTATCGATGGTGTGACCAATGAGGAAGAACTCCGCCAGTATGCGTATGACTATCTGAATGACAATGCACAGCAGAATTATGAGACCAATGTACAGCAGGCAGTGATGGATGCGTTTATGGCAAACAACACTTTTACCTCCGTACCGGAGGCACTGGTACAGAAATATTCCGATGCTGCAGAGAGCAGCATCACTTCCATGGCATCTGCTTACGGCGTGGATGCAGACACATTTACCCAGTATAATTATGGGCAGGATCTGGCAACATTCCTGTCTACCTATGCTGAGCAGACCGCAAAGCAGGATATTGCCCTGCAGGCAGTGGCAAACAAAGAGAATCTGAACATCAGTGACGAAGAACTGGATCAGATGCTTCAGGACCGCGCAACAGCAGCCGGTTATGACACTATCGAGGAGTATATAGGAGAGACCTCCAAGGAAGATTACAGAGAGTACTTCCTCTACGATAAGGTGTTGGATTATCTGGTAGAAAATGCACAGATCACCAACAACTGATTTTTATTGATACGAGCAGTATGCGACCGGCGAATAGGATGCGGGCCGGTTCAGATATAGCACGTCGCAGCGTGCGGATAGGAAAGATTATGGAATTAACAGACATCAGAGAACTTCATCGGGAAAAGGACGCCTATATCGGTAAGGAGATCACCGTAGGCGGCTGGGTAAGGAACAATCGTGACTCCAAGAACTTCGGTTTCCTGGTGATCAACGACGGAACCTTTTTTGAGCCGTTACAGGTAGTATATGGCGACGGACTGGAAAATTTCCAGGAGATCTGCAAGATCAATGTCGGTGCGGCTGTTGTGATCCGAGGTACCATCGTGGCTACCCCCGAGGCAAAGCAGGCATTTGAGATGCAGGCAGCAGAAGTGATCGTGGAAGGACCTTCTACTGCAGATTATCCCTTACAGAAAAAGAGACACTCCTTCGAGTATCTGCGTACCATTTCTCACTTAAGAGCACGTACCAATACTTTCCAGGCAGTGTTCCGTGTCAGATCCCTGATCGCATATGCGATCCATACCTTCTTCATGGAGAGAGGATTTGTCTATGTGCACACCCCGCTGATTACCAGCAGTGACTGTGAGGGTGCCGGCGAGATGTTCCAGGTAACGACTCTGGACATGAATAATGTGCCTAAGACCGGGGACGGAAAAGTAGATTTCACACAGGATTTCTTCGGTAAACCGGTAAACCTTACTGTAAGCGGACAGCTGGACGTAGAGACCTATGCTTTTGCATTTAAGAACGTATATACTTTCGGTCCCACCTTCCGTGCGGAGAATTCCAACACCACCCGTCATGCGGCTGAGTTCTGGATGATCGAGCCGGAGATCTGTTTTGCGGATCTGAAGGATGATATGATCCTGGCAGAGAGCATGTTGAAGTATGTCATTCGTTATGTATTGGAAAATGCGCCGGAGGAGATGGCTTTCTTTAACCAGTTCGTGGATAAGGGACTGATCGAGAGATTACAGCATGTGGTAAACTCCGATTTCGGTCATGTGACTTATACCGAGGCTATCAAGATCCTGGAGAAGCACAACGATGAATTCGATTACAAGGTATTCTGGGGATGCGATCTGCAGACCGAGCATGAGAGATACCTGACGGAGAAAGAATTCAAGAGACCGGTATTCGTAACCGATTATCCGAAGGAGATCAAGGCGTTCTACATGAAGCTGAACGAAGACGGCAAGACCGTAGCTGCTATGGACTGTCTCGTACCCGGTATCGGCGAGATCATCGGCGGCAGCCAGCGTGAGGACAATCTGGAGATCCTGGAGAAGCGTATGGAAGAGTTGGGACTGAACAAGGAAGATTATCAGTTCTATCTGGATCTGCGCCGTTACGGCTCTGCACGTCATGCAGGCTTCGGACTGGGCTTCGAGCGCTGCGTAATGTATATCACCGGAATGGGTAACATCAGAGACGTTATCCCGTTCCCTCGTACTGTAAATAACTGCGACCTGTAATATATCCGGAGTAACGTATCATTTTTAAAGATATGCGTTGGATGCTTGCATACATAAGCATATCTGACAAAATGTATGTTACGAAGTAACCACATGAGCAAAAGGTAAGCATCGCAGATGCGATTTTGCGAATGGGGTACTCCGGATATAGGGAAAATGGAGTATTAGATATTTATGAAAAAAACAACCACTGGCAGAAAAGTGAATAACGTGAAGAGAAGGCTTGTGAGTGCTCTTCTTCTGGCAGCGGTAACACTGACTGTCACCGGTTCCGTCTGGGAATCCCCTGTGGAGACGGTGCAGGCGGCACCTTCCATGGGTGAACTGCAGAACAGTATCAACAACCATCAGAATCAGTTGAATAACATCAACAGCCAGATCAACTCCTTACAGGATGAGCAGGATCTGGTGCAGGAAAAGATCGATGACCTGAATGCGGAGATCATCAACACCATGACCAGTATCGGCATGAAGGAAGATGAGATTGCTGAAAAGGAGACGGAGCTTGCTGACAAGCAGGTACAGATCGATCAGACTCAGGAAGAATACAATATTGCCAAAGAAAAGGAAGAAAAGCAGCACAATGATATGATCACCCGGATGCGGATGATGTATGAGAACGATTCCTCAGAGAATTACGTGAATCTTCTGTTGCAGGGCGGCGGCTTAAGCGGCATGCTGAACCGCATGGATTTCGTGGAGAGTGTCTACGAATACGACCGCCAGAAGCTGCAGGAATATGAAGAGACCAAGGAACAGGTACTGGCACTGTGGAATCAGCTCGAGGAAGAGAAAACCCAGCTGCAGACGGATAAAGATCAGCTGGAGGCTGATAAGGCAGATCTGGAAAGCCAGAAGTCTGAGTTGGATGTCATGCTGGCGAAGAAGAAGAAGGAATCTGCTAACTTCGATGCGGAGATTAAAAAGGCAAAGCAGGAGGCTTCCGTGGCAAAGGCACTGCTGCAGCAGGAACAGAAACAGTTAAAACAGCTGCAGGCACAGGCACAGCGAGGCAACACCGCAGCGGCTACCGGAAGCTACACGACCACGAATTATACTTCTGTGATCGACAATGCATCCGGCAGCGATATGGGTAAGCGGCTGGCAAAATATGCCTGCCAATACATAGGAAATCCTTACGTGGCGGGAGGCACCAGCCTGACCAATGGTGCAGACTGTTCCGGATTTACCTTCCGGATATACAGTGACTTCGGTTACAGCATTCCCCGTACCTCCTATGAACAACGAAGCTGCGGTACCGGTGTGGACTACAGCAGTGCGCAGCCGGGAGACCTGATCTGTTATGACGGACATGTGGCAATGTATATCGGCGGAGGGCTGATCGTACATGCCAGCACCCAACGTACCGGTATCAAAGTCAGCAACGCAAATTATCGTCCCATCCTGGCAGTACGACGGGTCGTTTAGATCGGATCAACGTTCCTATTTGACATAAAAAAATCCCTTGTTTTCGCGGAAAACGAGGGATTTTTTTATGCCGCAACCTCTCTTTTTCGTCAAAATATCCAAAAAATATCCTTGGTGAAATCGCATATAGACAAAGCAAAAAAACTATGATAGGGTGGAATTGTTCCAATCCCGGAGGGGTTGGAACTGTTACAAATTTCTGAAACAAGAATTTCTGATAGACCATTCGGTCGAGATTTCCAATTTTTGAACAGGTACCTTTTATTTTTGTGCGCAAAATTATGAAAAACATGGGGGACCAATGACATACGAAGAATTTAAAAAGGAATTATGCCGGAACGTACAGAATATGGAAACGGCGCAGGACAAGACCATATGTCTGCTGGAACAGCATATGGTATGCTCCGACCCTGCAACGGTTCATGTCATGAATATTATGAACCGTTGTATGTACGGAAGAGACAATATGCTGATTAAGGATGATATGCTTTGTGCATTATGGATCCGACAGGAAAAAGAATATGTGCAGCACTGGCTGGTGCGGCCGCTGTATGAACGATACGGACAGGAAGGATGGCAGAGTATTCTGCCGGAGATCTCGACAGGTCTTACGGATCGTGAAGAAGAGGCTCCCTTTGTGGGAGGCACATTAAGTTATGCGGCGTGCAGAAGTCATATGATCATACGTCCAATGAATTTTGCGAGATATCAACAGGATCTCGGAAATGCCGTTTATCGCAAGATTGGAGATCTGGCGCTGGTACTTCATCTGCTGGCCTGTGAGAAGTGTGGGAGCAGTCTGCTCATCCGGCCCTCCGGCGATACGGTACTGCCCTGGAGGCTTTCGAAGCAGCAACTGCTTACGGAAGCCATGATGAACAGCTGTCGTAAGATGCCGCCCAGACTGTTTTTAAGCGAGGATTGCCGCAGGGTTTTTCCTTATCAGGAGGGGATTTTGCTGCCGGATGAGGACGGACAGCAGACACTGATCCATCCGGGGAACCGTAGGGAGGGACATCGTGGGTATCTGGTGACCACCACGGGGAGAGTGAACGGTGCAGTGGCTTTTTTCTACCCGGGAGTGAAGGATATCCTGGCAGAGAAAATGGGTGGAGATTACTATGTTGCATTCCCCAGTGTTCATGAGGCCATCATTCATCCGGTGCATTGTATCAATGTCCGGGAGATCCGCACCTCCGTCCAACGCATCAATGCCGTCTACGGAGACGGAGAGATGCTGTCGGACCGGATCTTCTGCTATCACAAGAACCGAAGACTGCTGCAACTATTGTAAAATGGCTTGTAATGGAAGAACAAAACCGATATACTGGAAACATCGAATCATCTATAAGGAAAGACGGTGGAGCACGTGGGAGCGGCAGCGGGACAAAAAAAGAAAATTTATATAGAAGTGATACGCCTGATGGCGATCATAATGGTATTGTATGGACATACTTCCGTAAATGGTCTGATGTATTTCAACCTCGGAAAAATGAATCGAAGCAGCCAGATTGCTATTTGGATATATCCTGTAATTGCAGGGTCGGTGAAACTTTTTTTTATGATTTCAGGTGCACTTCTGTTAAGAAAACAGGAGAGCATAAATACGGTATTAAAAAAGAGGTTTTTAAGATTCTTCATTGTTACTGCGGTGGCAGTGCTGATTTATTATGTGCGGGAGGGAGTGGATATATCGGCTGCAGGTTATTTTAATGCCCTGTATAAGGGCGGAGTATTACCACAGCACTGGTTCCTGTATTCCTACTTATCCTTTTTATTGTTATTGCCATTTTTGCAACGTATGGTGGCGGCAATCAGTGAGAACAGCTTATACTGGTATCTGTGGGGACTTGCGATTTTGTTTGAATTAGGTTTCCCACTGTTACAGCTGATTACCGGATTTAATTCCGTTGGACTTATTACACCCCTGTTGGAGCAGATCGTATTTTATCCTTTGCTGGGGTATTTCCTGGATAGCAGATTACTACCGGCATGCAAAGATAAGCGATACCTGCCGGCAGTAATCGGTGCAGCAGTTTTGCTTGTTGTGACAGTGAATTATTTCATGGACAGACATTCCTTCGCAGTGAATGGAACCATGGCTTATGCCTATTGGTTTAATGCCATCATAATTCCGGGAATCTATTTATTGGTATGCCTGACATTTGCGCAGATTCGTCTGAATGATCGAATATGCAGCATATTGACTTTTTTGGGAAACGGTGTATTCGGCACCTACTTGCTGGAAGATATTATTCGTGACAAGCTTTTCTTCTTACTTGAAGACTGGGTCTATAAAATTCCGGAGTATTTTGCCTGCTGGTTATGGATATTGGTGTGCGTTTTATGTGGCATTCTGATTACAAACCTTTTGAAGCTTATCCCATTATTGAAAAAATTCTTGTAACTATTTAGCTCATAATTATGTAAGGGTAATTATGTTTTATTCCTTGCAATCTTGGCCAGCTCCTGATTGTCGAGGAGATAGCGCATGCTCAGAGATTCCGCAACAAAAAGCTCAGCGACCTTAACCGGAATACTACCGCCATCCAAGGGAGTCTCTAATGCACCGCATACAAGGACCACCAAGCTGCTTACAGAAGCGATAAATAGTAGCTTCAGTCATATTGCAGAGGAATATCGGGAAGTAGCAAAGCGCCTTGGCTACCATTTCCTGGATGCAGGATCCATTCCCAGGATTGAGATGTATCCTTATGACTGGATGCATTTAAGCCTGGAAAGCCATCGCATTTTCGCAGAATATCTGGCGGAATATCTGCCATCTGAAATATTCCGGTAAGGAACGATCACGCCTGCCCGGAAGAATAGAGGAGGACATCTTGAAAGTATGGGATGTCCTCTTTTTTTATGCCTTCATTGCTTTCGATTCGCGAAAAAAACATGCCCTTTCGTGGAAGACGGAAGAAAACCGGTACTTCCAAATAAAGTCTTTGACTGCACATTGCGTGCAGTTATAGGCTGGAAAGGGAAGGTAAAAAATGGCATGACATTACGGGAAATCTGCGAAACACTCGGTGTATCCAGAAGAGCACTTCAAGGTTATGAAAAAGCGGGATTGGTGACGGCATCAGGCCGGAATAAGTATGGACATTTACTGTATGACAAAGATGCTGAAATGAGAATTGCGCAAATCAAGTTTTATCAGCAACTGGGTTTTACAATTAAGGAAATTACAAGGATCATTGATGCCCCGGAAGCTGAATTAAGATCAGCGCTGGAACAACGAGTGCAGAAGCTAAGAGAAGAAAAGACAGAAATGGACGAGCTGATTGAAAGAGCAAATCAGATAATTGCCAGACTGTCGGAGAAAACTGTTAGTAAAAAAAGCTATTTTGAAAGCGGAGGATAAGGAGATGGCTTTTTGTACCAACTGTGGAAAAGAACTGAGTTCTTTTACCGTGGTATGTCCGGCATGTGGGTGTGAAGTACAGGGCAGACAGGCTGCGGATTCGGTGAGAAAATTTTATGTGGATATTACCCATGCACAGACAACGAAGGAAAAAGCATATCTGATCAAAAATTATCCTATACCAAACACCAAAGAGGATATTTTTGAATTCATGATGGCTGCTTCCTCAAATGTTCTAAGGGAAGAAGAAAAAGAGATATATGAGGCATGGCTTATAAAACTTGAGCAGACTTATCAGAAGGCGAAAATATTGTTTTCCGGAGACAGTGATTTCAAAAAGATACAACAGATTTACAACAACTGTGCTGAAAATATTGAAGCAGAAAATCAAAGAAAAATCAATATATTTGTATTTGAGACTGCGCTGCGGAACGGTATTTTTGGCGTTGGTATTGTTATTCTGGTTGCAGCAGTGATCGTAGACCGGACGGGAGGAAACGCTTCCCTTATGGAACTGGCAGGTGGGATCGTTCTGATTGCATCTGCAGCAGGACTTGTCAGAAGACAGGCGGCATCCATCGACTACCTGGTAAGTGCAGGGATCGGTCTGCTGATGCTCTGGCTGGCTTCCATGTTCTATAACGGGTCGTTGGTACAGCTTTGTGCAGGTATTGAATTGATTGTTACCGCAGTTAATTATTTTAAAAGCAGAAAACATTCTACGAAATGAAAAAAATAAGGCGGAGTGGAAAACTTCGAATGACAGGAGGAAAAAGGTATGAAATGTAAACATTGTGGTTCGGAATTTGAGGGAAAATTTTGCCCGGAATGCGGCACCAAAGCAGAGGCTGAGACAACAACGGCATCACAGCCCATGCAGCAACAGCCGGGTGTGTCGCAGCAGCCAAAGAAACCAATCTATAAAAGAGTGTGGTTTCTTTGTATCGTTATCATTTTGGCATTGGGGGTATTTGCATCTATTACCGCAAATACGAAAGAAAAAACAGATTGGTCTGCAGTTATATTGAAAGAAGCAATACCGCAATTTCCTTCAAATCATGGAAACATTCTCATAAACTCGGAGGAAGAATTGTGTGTAAGTCTGGAAAAGGTTACGGATGAGCAGTATAACAAATATTTGAATCAGTGTATGGAACAGGGATTTATTGTGGATACAAAAAAGTCCACATACTCCTATGATGCGTTTGATTCGGAAGGTTATTCTTTGAATCTGACCCATATTGATGACAATCTGACAATTATGGTTAAAGCACCTATAAAATTAGGAACCATCACCTGGCCCATCGGAACAGCGGGTGATCTTCTTCCGGAGCCATCTTCCACGACGGGGAAATTCAATTACGAGCATGATACGAACTTTTCTGTGTATGTAGGAGATACCAGCAAGGAAGAGTATGATGAATATGTAGCGGATTGCTCGGATTATGGCTTTGATGTTGATTATGATAAGGGAGAAAATTATTATAGGGCTTATAATGAAGAAGGTTACTATTTATCACTGAGTTATGAATGTAATAACATTATGCTGGTCCGTATAGATGAACCGGAGAAAGGTACCGGAGCGGTAGCTGACACTGAGAATGCAGAAAAAGAGACTGAGAAACCGGAGATGGGAAAGCCGGAAGAAACCGCAGCAGCGTCAAAAGCCGAAGAACAGAAGCCGGTCGTTGATTCTGGTAATGCTACTGTCGGTGAGGATGGACTCCGCAAAGACTTCAAAGAAGCGATGGACAGCTATGAGGCATTTATGAACGAATATTGTGATTTCATGGAGAAATACAGTAAAAATCCTACAGATGCGGGACTTGTGGCTGACTATATGAGTTACATGCAAAAGTATGATGATTTCACTAAGAAATTTGACCAGTGGGGAGGTGAGAACCTGAATGATGCAGAACTTGCCTATTACATGGAGGTGCAGACAAGAGTATACGACAGACTTGCGGAAGCAACATATTGATGGGTGATAATGACGTGTATTATGATTAAGGCATCCGGATAATATAAAAAAGGTTTGAAATTAGTTTAAAAAAGTAAACAAAAGCGGGCTGCAATAGCCTGCTTTTGTTCGCCTTGAGATTATAAGTATTTAAAAATATTATATGAAATGTAGAATATATAGAAATCATTTATTGATATTTTAGAAAAAAAATAATACAATAAATATGATGAAGTATTGTGAGAGCGCGTAACACGGAGCAATCTGTAGGTATTCAATTCGGAGGCTTTTGAACCTGATACATAAATATTATATATTATCAATGATGCATTATATATTAAGAGGTGAAATGCATGGATAAAACGTTTAAAGTTGGTTTACCTGTGAAAAAAATTGCCGAGAACGTCGGAGAAAAGGCAGGAGTGGCTGTACAAAAATCGACAGAAGTGATAGCAAATGGTTTGGCGTAAAAATGACCCAAGAAGTGCTTGCCGGATTTTTTAAGAAAGCAATTCCACTTGTAGGTGGGGCAGTAGGTGGCGGATTATCCTATGCAACTTTTAAACCACGTTGTGTGAAACTAAAAAACGTATTGGAAAACACTTATTTGAGTAATCCAAACTATAAAGAAAGTGAAGAGAACATTATAGATATTGAAAGCGAAAGTATTTCATAAATATTCAATAAGAGAAAGGAAGGCAATATTATGGATAATGAACAAAAGAATGATTTAAGGGTACTTGGTGGAATTAAAGCCAAAATGATAAAATGGGGAATCGGTGCAATAGTTGTAATAATTGCGTTGGTTATAATCTTTATTACCGGATATTCAAATGCTACCAAGAAATATGAAGATACTATTGCAGATTTAAGTCAGGAAGTGGATGGTTTAAATAAACAATTGGCGGAAAAGGCGGTTGAATGGGAGACAACACCAACTACAGAGATTACTACAAGCCTGATTAAATCAGAAATCATGGATATTGGAGAACTTGCAACGGTTGAGTATTTCTATACTGATGCCGGTAAATTTGAAGATCCTAAGCAGGCATTTGGAATAAATATTCCATTCACAACAAAATCATTTATTGCTAAATGGGATGGAATTATTAAGGCTGGTGTAAAGATAGATCAAATTGTTGTAGAAGTTAATAATGAAAACAAAGAAATTATAATACATATGCCAAATGCAGAAATTCTTTCACACGAAATCGATAATAATAGTATTGAAACTTTAGATGAAAAAGATGGTTTATTTAATCCGGTCAAAGTTGAGGATGTTAGACAGTTTGATACAGTAAGCAAAGATGCTATGGAAGATAGGGCAATTGAAAATGGAATCTTAGATAAAGCACTTAAAAATGCAGAGGATATTATAAAAAAGCTAGTTAATAATGATGCAGTACAAGAGCAAGAATACACAATAAAATTTGAAGTGATGGAATGAGCAATTAAAAAAGTACATTCATCTGTTTTGATCTGAACAGATGAAGAGTCACTCATCTCGGGGAGCGCCTTAATGCAGCGCTTTGGTGGGGCAGGCTTTTGTGCATTCGTAACAGAGAATGCACTCAGTTGCGTTTTTTCGCTTGCGAGATTCTTTGTTGACTTCGACATTCATAGGACAAACCTGCAGGCACTTGCCACAATGGACGCATTTATTTTCATCACAATGGACGCGCAGAAGCGAAAAGTAGCTCATCGGCTTAAGAAATACCGTAACCGGACATAGATACTTGCAGAATGCGCGGTTATCTTTCAATACAAAGGCCAGTACAATACCGGAAATATAGTAAACTGCATTCCCTGCAAGAAACATCCGGAACATGATCTCCTCCAGATGAGCGATTTTCATCAAAAACAGACAGGAAACCACTGTCAGGGATAGCACAAACATCACATAACGCAAAATGCCTAACTTTTCTTTTCGGGTCTTTTTCGGCTGCTTGTAAGGCAGAAAATCCAGCACCATAGCTGTCCAGCAGGCATAGCCGCACCATCCCCGCCCGAAGACCAACGGTCCAAAAATCTTTGCCACCGCATAATGAATTGTTGCCGCCTCAAAAACACCCAGAAACAAATAGTACCAAAAGCCCTCAATCTGCATATTTTCGCGGGAGATTATGCCGAGGTACAGCAACATATAGCTCCCTACTGCCAGTTGTACAAAATGTCGGGCATAGCGTTTTCCGGCAGTAAAAAGAACTGTCCCTAATGCAAGACAGCCTCCGATGTAGCTGAAATTCAACAGATAAAACAAGTTATCCTTTGCAATCCATAGTGCGACTGCCACTGCCTCAAATAACAAAAACAGCAGAACTGACGGTACATATTTGCGAAGCATTTTATTTTTTCTCATCATTATCCCATGCTCCTCCGGTTTCGTTTTTTAAAATAATATTACCTTGATTCATAAAATCCTACAATATATCATGATTCGCACCTACGGTGCTTACCGTTGCTTCGCAACGATCATGATCA
>ENA-UOJN01000459-UOJN01000459.1-human-gut-metagenome-genome-assembly--contig:-C125IIP-NODE-459-length-34040-cov-12.546329_pt1 | contig 34040 bp, 19 predicted proteins | sample MGYA00242350_ERZ723897 | MGnify/ENA metagenome assembly ERZ723897 | reverse complement strand
AAGAGCAATTTTACGCTGTTGAGAAAATACTTATTACTATTTGCACACTCCGCTTTTTTCGCGGCTGGAAATTACTCTATTTACACACGCTATCCGAGTTTTAGGGTGCTTTTTCTCTCTTAATTCTTATTGTTTGAGGCATATAACTGCCTTTATAAAGAGTTAAGGGTATATATTCGTTTCATTCTTCTGTTTCTTTGTAACAAAAGTTTCACAAAATAATCTCTTGTTATTTTGTGAATGGTATACTATTCTAAAACCAAACAGGTTTTTATGTCTGTTGGCGGTTAAACTTTTAGGGAGAATAGAAATGTCATTTTTAAAAAAGAATTTTTGGACGCTCAGCTGTTTGGTTTTATTAATTGCTATGGGAATGTGCAGCGATGCCTGGGCTGACGGTGCCAGTATTATGGGAAAGGCTGCAGAAAAAACCCGTAACGTATTCGATAACGTAAAAACCATTACCTTTATTCTGGGTGGTTTCGGTTTGGTCGGTATTGCCTTCCAGGCCATTATCGGTAAAGTAAAATGGACTTGGTTTGCCGGCTTGGCCGTTGGTCTGGGTATTCTGGCTGCTGCCGGTTCAATCGTTGAATATGCAACCGGTTCTACCGATGCCGGCTTGGCAACGACTTTCGGTAATATTTAATCAGCGCTTAGCTGCTTAATGATAACTAAAGGGAGGGAACTATGGAAAACTTAACGAGACATACGCCATATACCCTCCCTTTTGCTTATCTGCTGGCTAAGCTCAGAAATTATTTACGGGAAAAGGGTGAGAAGATGTTGTGCGTAAAATTAAAGAAATTCCTGGTCTTTTCAGTAATGGTGTTTGCTGTTTCTTCAATTTTATTTGCAACAAACTCCTTTGCTGAAGACAAGGCCCTGTTCAGTGATTTAACCAATCACGGAGCTAAAATTTTCGGCGGAATGCGGGAGATTATTTATGCCGTGTCCGGTTTTGGTATTGTCGCGATTGCTATCGGCGGCTTTTTCGGAACCCTGAACTGGAAATGGCTGGTTGCGATCATCATAGGTTTGGTCGTTATTGCGCTGACCGCCGGTATCATCAACTATATGGTTGACAGCGATGTCATCACCGATGAAATGATAACGGACAGTTTGATTAGTGCGAATGACAATCAGAAATGACGGATGATTTAATCACACGGAGCTGAAGGCTTTTATATATCGGCTGAAAAAAATTATTAAAGAGACGGAACTAAACAAGGAGGCTGCTATGAGAAACTTACTTAAATTGATAAAAAATTTATCATTTCTGCTTTGTTTTGGTTTCGGCCTGAATTATATGGTTGTGCCGGTTATGGCGCAATCAATCGTACCTCCGGTTATAGAGGAAGAAGCTCCCGATGAAGAAGAAATCGGCGGCTGGAGCACACTGGATAAAAAAACACAAGAAACAATTGCCAAAAATCAGGCACGTAATGCCGCCGCCGGACAAAGTGACGAAGCCCGGGCAATTTATGATGCACAGCAGCAGCGATATGACCAGCGTGACGCCTCCAAAGAAAAATATGCCGACACCTTGAATGCCGGGGATGAACGTATCAGAAATATGGAAGCACTGACCGAGCAGGCCCAGCAGGGTGTTGCGGCGGCTCAGGAACGCTTGAAAAACGCCAGCACGCCGGAAGAAATGAAGGCGGCCAATGAAGCGTTGAAGCAGGCTCAGCAAGATTTAAAAACAGCTGAAAAAAATCAGAAAGAAGTCGAGAAAGACGTTAAGAAAGACAATAAAGCCGCCAAAAAAGAAGCTAAGAAAGAAGAAAAAGCCATAGCCAAAGCCGAAAAAGAGCAGCGCAAGGCTATTGAAAAAGAACAGAAATCGGCGGAAAAAGACCTGAAAAAGGCCAATAAAAAGATTGAAAAACTTGAAGAAAAATGCGCCAAAGGCAAATGCGACGATGAAGATCTGGCCGATTTGGCTGCTGCCCGAGCCAGTGCGGAATCTGCTCAAACGGCTTTAGATGCGGCCAACCAGAAAGCCAATGCTTTTTATGCTCAGGACGAAGATGAAGCGGCTGCCGAATATATGGCGGAACGAGATGCGCAGGAAGCCTCTATTGCCGCTGCGGATGATGCCGACGGCATCATTGAGCAGGCCAAGGAAGATTTGGCCGAAGCTCAGTCCAATGCGCCGAAAATGTGCAGCGCGGATGAAATCGGCGGTAACGTCTTTCTGTTGATTGCCTGCAAAGCCACCACCACCTTGGCCGATTTGCGGGTCATCGCTTACATTATTTCCGGTTTCGGTATGGTTGCGCTTGCTTATGCCGCTATTTTCGGAAAAATGAACTGGAAACACTTGGCCAACATCGGTATCGGTTTGTTCCTCTTATCGATGATGACGCCGTTTATCGAGTATTTTACCACCGGCAAAGATAATACCCTGCGTTTTGGTAAATATCTGCCGGCCGGTTTCTCTGATATTCAGGGCAGTGACGGTCAGGTAACCGACTGCGATGAGGATTTGGATAAAAACAGCACTTTCTGTAATCAGATTTTGCCGGAAGTCACGGTTACCGGGAAAAAGCAGAAGTGGTCACTAAAAGATTTGAAAGGCTCGATTACGGCCGGTTTAAATGCGGTCCGCAATGCCAGCGATATGTATAAAGCGGCCAAATCGACGGTCAGCAACGTTAAATCTGCGGTTTCCAATATGACCGCTCAGATTAAGAGCGGTGGCGGCGGACTGGACGGTATTATTAATGCGGCCGGCGCTGTGGCCAATGCAACCGGTACGATTGTCAACTCCGGGCAAGTTCTGGCCAATAATATTGCGACCAATGCCGGTAATCTGTCTAACAATATTCGTGACGCCGGTTCAACCAATGCGGCGCGCGAGGCCCGGGCCGAAGCTCAGGAAACACTTGATAAGTTAACGAAAAAATGTAATGCCGGTAACTGCAGTGAGCAGGAAAAGAAATATATGGAACAAATGGAAGAAACGGTGAACAATAATAAAACCGGCGTTAATAAATGGCTTGAAAATGACGGAGCCGGCGGTGGTTCGACCATTCTCTCCGGAATTAACAAAGTCGGCAACATTGCCAACAATGCCTCGAACTCGGTTAAAAACGTAGCCAATGCGGCCAATGAAGGCCAGTCCATCGGCGGTGACGGGGCTTTGGGTAAAATTCTCGGTGTCGGCTTCGGTGTCGGAACGGCGGTAACCGAAGGTATGGATACCGCGGAACAAAGTAAACAAAACGGAATGTTTGACTTCCGCAGTGATGCAACCAAACGGGAAGAACAGGCTAAAGCCGAAGAAGAGGCCTTTAAAAAGACTTCCGGCTATGTTAAAAACACGCAGACAACCGCTGACGGCAAAAAGGTCGAAACTCTTGGCGACGGTTCGGTTCGCACCACCTCCAAAGACGGTAAGACTGTAACCACAGTCAATAAGGACGGCACCACCACAACCACCAAAGACGGTACAACGGTTGTTAAAAGCCCGGACGGTTCCAGAACCGTTACTGACAGCGCGGGTAATAAAGTGACCTATGATGCCAAAGGCAACAAGGTTAAAACCGAGCTGGTCAACGAATATAACCGCGCAACGGCTGAAAGTGTCAAAGAAGCCCTGAACGGTAAGAAGGAAGAAGAAAAGAAAGAGGAGAAAAAGGAAGAAAAGCCTGCGGCAACAACGCAAACAACAGGATCGGATTTGTCGAAAATTAAAAGTGCATTAGCTGAACAATGTAAGAGCGGAGATAGCATTTGCAAAACATGTGCTAATTCTGTAAAGTCAACAGATCCGAACAAAGCGGCTGCCGAAGCTCAAGCATGTGTTGAAAAGCTTAATGCAAAACAAGATGAGCTTCAGAAGGAATACGATCAAGAAATGGAAAAATGGTGTAAACAAAAAGGAGTGAAAGAAGAATGCTTTATGGCACCGGAAGGTGCAGATGCTAATCTTACTGCCGCTTGTAAAAAATGCGGTTTCAAGATGGCGTCTCCTTCAAAATGATTTTGATGCACAAACCTGATAGCTAAAAAAGGATGTCTTTGGACATCCTTTTTTTTATGTGGTGCCATGCTGCCCGCATTTTCCTTTCCTGTCTTGTTTGTCCCCGTGTTAAGGGATTTTTCATAAAAAAAGGATATACTGAACAATAAGGGAAACCCTTTCCCGGCGGTTGAGATTCGTTTTTGAAACGCAGGCTCAACGACGGGCAGGGTGTTGTTAAGTATAGCTTTTTGTTGCAACTAAATGAGATTGCGCTAGAATCAAACCAAACGTCAGGATTTGTCGCGATGAGAGAAATGATATTAAAAGCCGTAGCCAATCCTCCCAAGATCTTGTGGGGGCCGTTCCTGCCGACGCTTTTAAATCTGGGTATTCAGTTTCCGCTGATGTTTATGTGCATGGGCGTGTTTAAAATGAACCCGCTGATTTTCATTGTAACGATTGTTGCCGCGCACGGCGTTATTGTGCTCTGGGGCGGCAAAGAACCGCACATTTCCTCCATGATTCAGGCTTTCGGCCAATGCCGCCGGATTAGTAACAACCTTTATAAAGAAAAGGGGAATAAATTTGCGCCCTGATTTTGACTTTTTTACGATTTTTGTTCAAGGCTTGTCCAGCATTGAGGTTGCGGTCGCCGTCATCGGCTTTGTTTCCGCGGCCGCTTTTGCCGGATTATGGGCCACCAAATTAGGCCGGATTATTCTGCCTCAGCCGCAGGAATCCCGGGTGGCTGACTTTTTGCCCTTTAACAAGCTGATGGCCGACGGCATAACCATCCGCTGCTATAACGGCTCTTTTGCCCGCGTGTTCAAGGTTGAAGGGGTCGATTTGTCGTTTGTGACGGATGAAAAAAGCCTGTCCATGATGGAGGCGCGCAAATCATGGATTGATTCAATGTCCGACCTGCAGGTGGTCTGCCGGGTGATTACCCTGCGCGAAAGAATTTCCATGGAAGCCGACAGCGGCGATTTCGGCAACCAGCTGCTGGAGCAGATTTCCATGACCTGGCGCAACAATTTGGATCGCGTTTACAGCAACGGCCACTATATCGTCCTTTCCGTGGCTGACCGCCCTGAGGCGCTAAAAGACCTCAACTACGCTTCTCAGGCCCTGCTCGCCACTTTGAACGATTACGGCGTTAAACCGATGTTTGAAACTGAAGACAGTGCCGCCGCCGACAGCCCGCTGGCAATTTTTTCCAAGATTTGCAGCCCGCTCTCCAAGCCGATGCCCAAAGTGCGCGGAGCCGAGGGATATCAGCTCAATGAACTGCTGACTGCCGACCATATCCATTTTACCGATGAAAAAGGGCTGATTAAATTCTTCTCCGGCGACAAGGAAATGTTTGCCATTGTTATGGGCATTCGCAGTTCAGGTGATTATATGGACGAGGGAATGATTGCCTCGCTGCTCTCGATTGACTGCGAACTGACCATGCTTCATAACGTTAAGCCTATTTTCAAACCGCACGCCCGCGCTTTGCTGATGCAGCAGCAGCGCATGGCCGCAGTGACCAGTTTTTCGCCGGATGTCATCAACCAATACAGTGAAGCCCTGTCTGCCATTGAAGACAGCGACGCCGACTATCAGGCGCTGACCGAATATGCCATGGACATTATTATCAAAGGCGAAACCATGGAGGAAATCGAATTCGGCGAAAGCGAAGTGCAGCGTATCTGCCGTCTTTTCAGCGTTACTCCGGTTCGGGAGGGCTGGGTGGCTCAGGCGGCTTTCTTTAACCAGTTTCCGACTTATGACGCTTATCCGCGCACTTATCGTTATTTGTCGCGGGTTGTTGCCATGGCCATTTCTTTTGACAAACCGTCTGAAGGCCTGCCGAAGAGTGACTGGGGTCCGGGAGCCATTTCCATTTTCCGCACCACTTCCGGTTCGGCTTACCGTTTCCAATTCCATGTTTCAACCGAAGATTCCGCTGTGGCCCACTGTTGCATTATCGGACCGACCGGACAAGGTAAAACCACTTTGCTGACCTTCCTTGCCGGACAGGCGATGCGCCACCATGACCTGAAAGTTTTCTTCTTTGACCGTCACCGCGGTGCGGAAATCTTTACCCGTGCGGTTCAAGGGGCTTATGTCGGTTTTGACGGCGATGAAAAAAACGTCTCTCTTAACCCGTTTGACTGCCGCAACACGCCGAACAACCGCGCCTTTCTCCGCCGCTGGCTGAAGGCGATTACCATGGTTGACGATGCCCTGTCCGAAAAGGAAATCGGCCGCGCGGTGACCACGGCGTTTGACTATCTGAAACCCGAGGAACGGATTTTGAAAAACCTTTACAAAAGCTGTTTTTCGCCGACCGGCAATATGCGCCGCGAGCTCTTCCGCTGGATTAATCCTGACCAGTACGGCAACATTTTCAATGCCGAAAACGACAGCCTGGACTTGGCCAGCAAACGCTTTATGGCTTTTGACTTTACCCATATTTTTGAAGACGAAACGCTGGCTCCGGCCGTCATCAGCTACATCATGCACCGTATTATGGCCGAAACCGGCGATACCGGCGTACCCTCGCTGATTATGATTGATGAAACCGCGCCGATGTTAAAACACCCGATGTTCCGCGATTACTTTATCATCGGTCTGCAGGAAGGACGTAAAAAACGTCAGGCTTACCTCTGCGCCTTCCAACAGCCGAACATCATTGACAAACTCGGTGTCGGCGAGGTTATTCGCGGTCAGTGTCAAACCGTCATCTTTTTCCGTAATCCGCAGGCCATGCCGGAAGACTATGCCAACTGGAACCTGACCCAGCGTGAAATCGACTTTATTTTCGGCAAAAGCTACCGCGATTTTCCTTATGCGATTTTGCTTTCCCGCCCGGCAACCGGTGAATCTGTTATTCTGGACGTCGATTTAAGCGGTCTCGGGCCGTATCTGAAACTGTACAATTCCGGCCGTAAGAACGTTCTGCTGGTTGAAGAACTGATTAAGGAATACGGCGAAGCGAACTTTGTTACAAAATATTTAAATATTGGCTGATATGCATATTAGGCGTTTATAAATGGCGCAAATTTTGGTATTATTAAAATATACGGTTACTTGGCGTATGGAGGTTGCAATGAGTATTTTAAAACATCAAAAACTGATAACCCTGTTCGGGTTGTCATTGCTCATGTCTCTGTCCTCTCCGGCACAGGCGCAATGGCCTACGCTGGATTTGACTGCAATTAAAGAGGGAATTTCCTCCAAAATCGAACTGGTCAAACAGTCCAAAATCGTAACCGAAGCCACCAAACTGGGCGGCAAAATGAACAGTGCCATCGGCGATGCCAAATCCTCCGTAACCAAATTTGCCGGTGACAACCTCGAAAAAGCCAAGAAAAAAGCCGAAAAACTCCAGAAAGAAAAAGAACGCCTGGAAGAAAAGAAGAAAAAATTAGAAGAGAAAAAAGAAAAACTCGAAAAACAGAAAAAGAAAATTGAAAAAGCCAAAAAGGCCATGGAAGAAGCCAAAAAACTGAAAGAAGATGCCGAAAAGAAAATTCAGGAAGGCAAAGACATGGTCAACGACGTCAAATCTCAGGTTGACGAGGCCAAACAAATGGCTGCCGACGCTCAGGCTGCGGTAAACGATGCCAAAGCAACCGCACAGGGAGCAATTGCCGATGCCAAGTCAACGGTCGGTGAAGTAAAATCAACCGTCAACGACGCCAAATCGACAGTCGGCGATGCCGTCGGAACCGTTCGTGAAGAAAAGAACGAACTCCAGTCGGCCATTGGCGGACAATCCGGCAGTGCCGCCGCCGACAGCAGTTTTGTCGATGACTATGTTGCACAATATGAAGCCGGAATCAATTCTGACGCAAAGATTTATGAACAGATGCCGGCTGCAGATTCTGAAGTCGTGTCTGAAACGCTTCCTGCCGCCGGCGATGTTGCCGCTGAACCGGCAGATGAAGCCGAAACAGCTCTTGCGCCTGCTGCCGGAGACATGTCGGCTGTGGTTGCCCCGGAAGATATGTCGGCGCAGCAGCCTGTTGCCGCGGTTGCCGGCGCAGCTCAGACGGTCACCGGCGGAAAACAACTCAATCGCCGTCCGTTCGGCCGCAAAGATATGACAGCCGGAACTGCCGCTGTCCAATCGTCGGCCGTTTCAACCGTAACCGGTACCCTTCAGACAGCTCCGGCTGCGGTTTCCTCAGCAGCAGCCGGTCAAGCCGCAACTCCGACAACATCGGCAGCAACGCCGTCAGCCGCTGTTTTAACCGCTCCTGCCGCGGTTAAGACCCAGGCCGTCGGCCGCAGTATTCGCACTCGCGCTTCAGCAGCCCCGTCCGCAGTTTCCGCAGCAGCAGCCGGTCAGGCCGCAACTCCGGCAACATCGGCAGCAACGCCGTCAGCCGCCGTTGAAACCGCTCCTGCCGCGGTTAAAACTCAGGCCGTCGGCCGCAGCATTCGCACCCGCGCTTCAGCAGCCCCGTCCGCAGTTTCCGCCGCAGCAACCGGTCAGGCAGCAACACCGGCAACATCGGCAGCAACGCCGTCAGCCGCCGTTGAAGCCGCTCCTGCCGCGGTTAAAACCCAACCGGCCAGACGCAGTTTCCGCCAGCGCGCAACGATAAAAAAAGACAATCAGGCTTCGCTCTTTGAGCTGAAACAATCCGTCAATCTGGCTGCCGGCAGCTATTCCGAAACCCTGATGTTCGGTGCGGAAGACAGCGGGGAAAGCATTCCCGACGGTGTAATTCATAACGGCGAATATGAAGAGACGATTATTCCAGACACGATTGTTGACTATTGCAACATCGGGGTTAATCAGCTGCAGGATACTTCGGTTATGCAGAACTGCCTGAAACAGTTGATTACCCACCAGTCTGACAGTGACAATCAGGTTGCGGAGGAAGGCAAAGCGCTATTCACCAAAGCTACGGCGGAAATTGTCATAGCAACGGTAGCCGAAAGCATGCAGCAAAAGGTTATTGCCGCCAAATATCAGGAACAGGTACAGGACAAACGGGAAGAAACATTGGCCAGCGCTTCAACGTCGCGTGATGACTCCGGCGGCTTGGCCATGACCAACAGCGGCGAGCAAACGCTGCTTAACGCCTTAAGCGCAATGGCTGCGGCTCAGTTAAGCATTGATGCGTTCAATCAGGTCGGCGGTTTCACCAAGGAAGACCTCGGTGAAACAGAGGGAGAAGATGAATGATAAAGCGTTTCGTCACATATTGGGCTTTGCCGCTGGCGATATTGGGCTTTTCCTCCGTCGCCCGGGCGGACATTGAGGCTCCGCAGACAGTAATAGGTACTGTTAAAACCGGTATTAAGGAGGCCGAAAGCATTCAGCACGACCTGAATGAAATTCAGGCGGATCTGCGTTCTGCGGCTGAAGGCGTTGCCGGGCCGATAAAAGATGCCGCCAAAACGGTAAATGACGTTAAAAACGAAGCTCAAAGCAATATTCAGGCCGTTAAGGACAAAGCAGATGCCGCCAAAAATATTGCCAGCGACCCCGAAGGCGCTTTAAATACGATGGGCGGCAAGCTGCCCGGTTTTATGACCACGGTTGATACCAATGATTCCGGAGAACTTCGGGATGCGGTCAAAACCAACTATTTTACCCAGCGGCCGAAGAGTTCGGTTTCTGCCGACGGACAGGCCGAAGCGGTCAATTCCGTTGAAGTGACCAAGGAACAGGATGAAAAAATGGCGGCCGTTCAGCGTGAAAACTTTGCCAACCTTTATGCGCAGGCTTTTACAATCCGCACCAATCTTGCCAAAGAAAAGTCGGAAGACAAAGAGCATAAGGACAGTCGGGAAATTCTCCAAAACACTAAGGAAATCGCGCTCAGAATGGAAGAACGTTGGCGCCGGATCATGATTATTAACGCTGCCCTGTTTGAGTTCAAAACCACGCAAAGCAGCCGCCAGTTCTCTTTTGTGCCGGAGGAGGATGAAGATGAATAAGCTCGGACACATACTGCCTTTGGCTTTGTTTTTTGCCGTTGCGGGAGGGGAGGCTTCTGCCACCATTAAATTTGATGTCAGCCACACCGCCAATAAAGCGCAGGAAACCGTCAGTGAATGGGCCAAGCAGGCACAAACGGCATTTGAAGAATCTACCACTATTCAGACCATGATCGCCTATGGCAAAGGCGTGGCCGAAATGGCCAAATGGGTTAAAGAACAAAAGGCACTGGTTGACCAGACTATCAGCGACACTGTCGGAGCCGTCAATTCCGTTAAAGATACGGCAACTTCAACCGTCTCTGACATTCAGGGCGAAGTAACCGGAACCGTCGGCGATGTAACGGGAGCCGCTGGCGAAAGCGTTGCCGGTGTGGCCGGAGGTGCTGCCGGGGCGGTCTCTGCGGCGGCATCCAAAACCCAGTCGGCGCAAGAGCTTTTGCAGCTGAAAAATGAGCGTTCGTCGCTTGAATCCGAATATGAAGCCGCCGCCGCGGCCCGCAAAACCGAATTTGAGGGGCAGATAAAATCTTATCAGGACAACAATGCGGCCTATCAGCAGATGATTGCCGAGGATCCTTCCCGTAAAGAAGAACTGGAAACCAAAATTATCTCTAATAATGAGACTATTCGCTTTCTGCAGGAACAGTTTGATAAACGCGAAGCGGAAGAAAAGGCCAAAAGCGATGCTTTGATTGCCGAAGTTGACGCCAAAATCCAAAATCTCCGCGATGTTGCCGCGGCTGACAGCATGGGGCTGGCAACCGAAGCGGCCGGAGCTTTCAAATCTTTGTTCGGCAACAAGCAGTCTGCCGCCGAACTGAATAAAACGATTGCCAATAACTTTATTCCCGAAAACGAGGATATTACTTCCGCCAGTATCAAAAAGGTAAGAAAATACCGTAACAAAACCGCGGTAAACGATGTGCTGACCGCCTATGCAACGGCGTTGCAGGTCAGAATTAACCGTTATGAAAAAAATGAAGATGCGCAGGAGACGGCTGACAGCGCAACCATGATGGACGGCGCCACGGCCGCAATTGCCATGGACACCCAGCTTAAAGTCAAAAATATGGAAACTTTGCTGGTCTATACCCAGATGCTGATTGCAGATATGAAAATGCGCAGCGCGATGGATTTGGCTAAACTGACGGTTTATAAACTGCGAGACCCGAGCAAAGACGTTACCCAGTTTAATCTGGACGATTATAAATATAAAAAGCCGAGCAAAATAAATAAAGAAAACATTCTGAATTTGGCCAAAGAAGCCGGTTCAGCCGCTAAGGATCTTAACAGCAGCGGTGTGACGGGGCTGTTAAAGTAGGAGGAAACAATGATTAAATTGACTAAAATTGCGGCGCTTTCTTCCTCTCTGGTTATATTTTCCGGCTTGACGGCTCATGCATTCCTGCTCCCGCCGGGACCGGTAACGCCGACGGTCGATGCTCCGACGGACGTTACTTTCAGTCTTGAAAATGTCGGAGCGACGGCTCAGATGTATGCCGCTCAGGCTCAGACTTATGCCAATAATATGACCAAAGCCGCCAAGTCGGCCAAAAAGAAATATATGGACAAGTTTACCGGCTTTATGGGCGGACTGTTCAAGAAAAAGGAAAAGCAGGCTATTCCCGGCTCCAAGACGATTCAGGAATCCAAAATCGCCGATATTTATGATGCTGAATCGGTGAAAAAGGCTTTATATACGCTGTTCCTGGCTTATCCGGTCGATTGCGAAAAAGATGCCGACAGCTTTGCCGCCTGTGTGGCTTATAAGGAAAAAGCCGAAGAATTTTATCAGGATACGGTTATTGAAATTTATACTTCGGTGCGCCTGCTTGAGCAGGAAATGCCTAATTTGGCGGTTCAGGTTGAATCGCTGAGCGCTACGTTCAGCGGTGGCGGCGGTGACGGTGCCGAAAGCGGCGATGACGAGAACGGTGCCCGCAAAAACGCCTTTAATGCTTACGAAACCATGGACAGCATTCTTAAAATTACGCAGGAAGTAACGGCGATGAAAGCCCAGTACGAAGCGGCGCTGATGCTTCGTGAACAGGTAAAACCTGCGCCCTATGTCTCCAAAAAGGAGCGTAAAGCTAAAGAAAAAGCAGCCAAAGAGGCCGCTAAAACCTCGTCTTTGTGGCGTGATGAACCGATAAAAACGGCTTCTCTCGGCGTAGTCTCAACCAGTGAAACGCTGGCTTTCGGCCAATTGGGAATGATAACGCAGGCTGATTTCAAATTAAAAACCGAAAATGAAGCGGCGGCAGCCGATGTTGAAGAGGAGGATGATGACGAAGAATATGTTTATGATCCTTCCTTATACGGCACTGTCAGTTTTGAAGATGCTTCCGAACCGCTGATTGCCTCGCCTTTTGCCGGGAATGAGGAAAAAGTTCTTGAACTTGATAAAATTGCCCCGCTTTACGAAAAAGCGCAGGATGCACTGGACGTTCATAATCTGCTTCAGGCACTCGACAGCTATCGCGGAATATTTGAAAACTATGAGCAATATAAACAGCTGCATCAGAAGGCTCTGGATGCCGTTGCCGCTGCCGACCAATGTTCAATTCAATACCTGAAACGCTATTATCCCGACCCTGAACAGGTTTGGAAAGGCAGCATTGCCGATGCGGCGATAAATGACTATGATGCCCGCCGGGGAATTTCCGGCTGGGCCGTTAAGGCTTTTGAAGTTGCCAAGTCGGAGGAATCGCTGCCGATTGACACCGACGAGCTGGGAACAATTGATATTAACTCCGATATTGATATTGACGACGTCAACAGCATGGAAACCATTAAAGCCGATCTGGAAAAGCAGGATATGGCCAGTTTGGCAAATCCGGAACAGACGGCTGCCGCTGAAAAGGCTACCCGTGAATCGCAGATGATTTCCTTTAACATCGGTGCCGAAGCGGCGCAGCTTTTGGCGCAGGATCAATATGAAGCATCGCCGCAATGGGGAATGCCGAGCACGAAGTTTCCCGTCTGGAATGACCAGATTAATTTCTATACTCAGTATCTTGACGGCAAGTATGAGAATGTCAAAGATTATCTGCATCAGCTTGACGTCAGCAGCGTTATCGTCGATATTGCCTATCCTTTAAACGATTTGCTTGTTGACGATGAGGAAGAGCGTGCCAATAACCGCGCCGGACTTGATAAACTGGCCGGAATGTTAAAGAGTGAAGAACAAAGTTCGGATCCGGCTTCGGTGATGAAAGATCTGGAAAGCAGCCGCGATAAATTGCTGCAACAGGCGCAGCAAAGCAAAGCCGCTAAGATGCAGCCGCTGGAAAGCCGCCGGAAAACGCTGGAAACGCAAATGGAACGGGCCTCGACGTTGCTGTCCGACTACAGTGAACAACTGAACAGTGCCCGACAGAATAAACTGACTGCCGATACCGGTGTCGAAGTCAAGGAAAGTTTGATTGTCGATTTGGAAGAACGCCGCGGCGATGATGAAGACAATATGCTGCGCAAAACCGATATTGACTATAATGAAGAAACTTACGAGGTTTCGCCGGAAAAAACGGAAAAGGTCTATTCCGTTAAAAGAAATGCGACAACGGAGAAAAAAGCCCTGTTTGATACCGATAAAGCCGTTGCCGACTATCAAGACGAAATAAAACAACTGAAATACCGGGCGGAACAGCAAAGCGCCGCCGAAGCGGAAGCCGCTTCCCGCCAGAAGCTGATGCCGGTTGAAACCAACAGCAATAACGACGGCTCAGTCAGCCTCTATCCTGAAAACGGCGCCGCCGCACTGCCGACGGTAGGCACCGGCAGCGGACAGAAAAAAACGCTTTTCCGTCGTCCGTTCAGTGATAATTCGGCTTACCAGCCCGTCAAATACAGTTTATCGCAGACGCTGTATTTTGGTGCCCAGTATCCTAATTCGGGGCGCCGTCAGGCCTTCACCGTTAACGCAAACGCTTCTGAGCCGATAGATTTTCAGGCTGAAAAAGCCAAGCTTGACCGCAAATTGGATGAACAAACCTCGCAAATGACCGAAACAACGACCTATGAAGAAGAAACCGTTGTTGAAGAAAAGACAACCGAAGCTGAAACCGGAACCTATACCACGGGAGAAATATCGGAAACCATGGAGGTTAATGCGGAAGATACCGAAGATATGGCTCTGGCAAAGGTACAGCGTGCTGAAAATGAAGAAAAAGCCGCCGCCAGCGAAAAAACCGCAGCTTCGCTTAAAACCCAGGTTGAGCAGAAGCAAAAAGAAATTGAGCGGTTAAATCAGCAGTTGGAAACGGTAAAATCCGAGATGGATGCGGTTGAAAACAGTTATATTGCACAAGTTCAGCAGATTGAGCAGGCCTACAATCAGAAAGTGACGGAAGCCAAAAAGTATGTTGAAAGCAAGCGCAATGCACGTAAAACCTTAGATTTGATCAGTTATTACAAGGAAAAAATCGGCTTGCCGGTAGCCGGAGTCAACGGATTAATTCCGCCGTTCAGTCTGTTGAATATTTTACGAACCGCAACCGGCCTGACCGATGATACCAAAAATTATGCCGACCAGTTGATTGACGATGCCAAAAAGTCAATGCTTAATCTCGGCGATGCTGTTTATGTCGGCCGTGCCGGCGATAAGATTGCCGAAATTCATAACGGCCTGATGGATAAGTTGCAGGCGCTTCCGGTGGATGGCCTGAGCGAGTTCTCTTCTGCCGTCGGCGCTTATGCCAAAACGGATGCCGTTATCAAACCGTTGACTTCCATGTTCCAGAAAGTGTTGGTTGAGCAGGCGTGTGCCAATGACAACTGCCGCAAAGTTGATGAAGAATATTTTGTCGGTTCTTATGCCAAAGACCGTGACTTTATGATTCCCAAAAACGCGCCGCAGGAATATCTGCCGCCGCTGCGGGAAATGGTTCATTTCGATGATGTCGATTATGAAAATGTCAGCAAAACGGCTGACGGCGGCATTACCCGTGAAGGTTTCCTCAACAGTGGGGCCAAAATGCCCGAAATCTGGAAACGCATCTTGAACGGCAAAGCCTTTGTCGATAAAGATGTTGATTTGAAGGTTTTGCTTTCCGAAGGCGGTGAGGCCGCAACCTTTATGCGCGGCGGCCGTTATCCCTGCAAATTGGATGACCAGATTGTCGATATCGATAACGCCGACGGACAGTTTAAAATTTATACCAGCAAGGCTCTGCCGAGTAAGGCAACGGCCGAACAGAAGGCTTACCGCCCGTCCGCCATGTTGTTGATGCCGGTTTGCAATGAAATTACCCTGAAAGGGACGCCGGGTTTGTTGGGCAAGTTTTATGTAACGGTAGAAGACAAAGTTGAAGAAGTAACCGCGCAGGGCAAAGTCGCAACATTTCAGGATTTTGCCGGCGGAGCGGCACACAGCGAGTTGGGAACGCTGTTAAAGGCGGCTGACAACGGCGTTTTCTTTAACGATGCGCCTGCCGCCGTCTTTAACCGTTTGAGCAAAATGGCGGAAGAAGCCAGCCAGGATAATTCGTCCTATACCAAAAATATGCAGGACGAAGTCTATAAAAAAGCCATGCTTGATCATAACCAGTTTGGCAATTTCCTGACTTTTGCCGAGCAGGAAATCAGTTATCGCCAGGCCTTGGAAGAATTGAAACTGAGTGTGGACGAAGCCAAAGAAACGTTGTTCGAACAATTTGAAAAAATCGGCTTTACACCGTCAGCCGACTATAATCTGGCCCGCCAGGCCGATTATGATTTGACCAAAGATACGCTGAACCGGCGCAAAAATACGCTGGTCAACGAGGGTGTAGAAGAAATGGAGGCCGTTAATGTCTCTGATAACGAGATTGTTGAAGAACGCCTGGATAAAATTAAGAATATCTTTACCGCTTTACGCAAAGATAAAGAAGCCTACATCTCTTTGAGCGATGTAACGGACAGCGGTGCCGAACTGGATGAACGGATTAAAACCGAAGAAGCCAATCATAAGGTGACCGCCGAATATAAGAAACGGGCCGATGAAGAATTTGAAAAACAGCTTAAATCTTATCCGATACCGTTCTGTGCGGCGTATTGAGATTAAGCGACGGGGAAACTGATGAGCGATTTGAACAATATGTTGGAAGGGACCAAAATTCTGTCTTTGACGGATGCAAATGGTCGGGCGCATGAGTTCATCAGTGAAACCGAACAGGAAAAAGCGGGATTTAAGCTCAAATATTACATGTGGCTGTCGCGCCTGTTTATTCTTTTCGCCATTGTTTCACTGCTGGTTTTTATGAGTACGTCGCTGGCAATTTTCAAACTGGCGCCGCAGGTGACGGTCGAACCGTTTCTGATTATCAATCAGGATACTTCTGACGGAATTGTCCGCGCTGAAGCGATAACCAACCGTATGGCCTCCAAAAACCAGTTGATGGAAACATTTGTTCAGCAGTATGTCATCCTGCGCAACACCATCATTAATGATGAACGTGAAATGCAGACCCGCTGGTATCCCGGCGGAATGTTAAGCTTTCTTTCATCTCCCCGGGTGTATAATGAATTTACTCAGTATCGGGAATCAATCTGGGGGCAGATTCGCCACGACGGCGTGGTCAGGGAGGTGGAAATTATTTCCATCGGAAAGCTTGGCGGGGAGCGCAGCCCGGTTTGGAAGGTTGACTTTAAAACTTATGAGCTGTCTCAAAATGCCGTGGACCAAAAGACCAAAGCGCGAATTTTGAGCGTGCGCTACTGGACCGCATCGGTTACCGCTTTCTTTATCCCCGGCCGTGAATTTGTCGGCTTGCGCTTAATCAATCCGATCGGTTTTACCGTCGTCCGTTATTCGCAGGCTGAAGTCGAAATTCTCTAGACTGTTGATAAGTTGGGGATTTCCTCAAGACGATATTAGACTTTTAATTTAAAAGAGTATAATTTCGTAATATCTATACGAGTACTCACAAAACATAGATTAAAAGGATAAGACATGTCTAAGAAAATTATCGTGCTCTTCCTGCTGTTGCTGCTCTCGGCCTGCGGTGTTTTCGGCTCTTACTATGAAGCCGAGCCTGTCGGCGTCGGCAAAGGCGTGGACGAACTTAAGCTTTCTCCTTGCGCCTGCATGCAGATTGAATTGCCCAAAACGCTTCCCGACTGGTTTGTTGAAACAATTTAGGGACTGATGAAATGGACAATCGTTTAGGCGGAAACAATACTCAGCAGCGTTTAATCGGCGGCCAAACCGCTCCCCAGTCCGCACCGCGGCGTGAGAGCGGTGACGTTTTTGTTGCCAATGTCGGTGAAAAACGTTATCTGTGGACGGCTCGTGCTTTTGCGATTATTACCGCAATCAGCTTGTGCTGCAATGTCGTTTTGCTGCTGGCGATTGCCCAGGTTATGCCGCTTTTCCGTATTGAGCCGTTTCTCCTTACGTTTCAGTCTAAGTCCGAACAGGTTTACAACATTATGCCGGTGCGCGGCAATCTGACCGACGAAAAGGCGATTACCGAAGTTTTTGTGCGCGAATATGTGCTCCAGCGCAGTTCCTTTGACCGTGATATTCCGGAAATGGAAGCCCGCTGGATGCCCGGCGGCCCCATTCAGGAGATGTCGTCTCCCGCGGTTTATCAGGAATTTCTGAATAAAACCGCCAAGCGGGCGATTGATTTAATTCGGAGCCGGAGCCTGCAGCGAAATGTCCGTATTCTCACGGTTAACGAGTTGGGGCAGGGACTTTGGCAGGTGGAATATGAAACTCAGGATATGTATCCTGATTCCACGGCGCCGGAAATCAATTACTGGACGGCTTCGCTCCGTGTCAGCTATCGCCGCAAAAGCGTTAAATACGGCGAGCGTCTGAATAATCCCGTCGGTTTCACGGTTGACCGCTATTCGTTGACGTTTAATAAAGTTAAGTAGGTTTATAAGGTATATAAAAATGATTTTGAGAGTTGGCAAATTATTCTTTATCGGCGCTTTGGCGGTTCTGTTCAGCCGCGCGGCTTATTCTCAGGCGACAATGGGCAGCCTTGACCAGAATGCCGACCAGAGCCAGGGGCAGTATATGCCGATGAACCTGGGCTATGCCGGTTTTAACTCTCTGGGAATGACGCAGGCCGCCTGGCTTGATCCTCTGCAAAATCTGGGCGAAGGTCAAAGCAAGCCGGCTTATTCCAAATATTATTGGTCGCCCGATCTGATTTTGCCGATACGTCTCCGCGAAGGGATGATTACCCTGCTTAATTTTCCGCAGTGGGAACTGATTGAAGATATGTATATCGGTGACAACGCTACTTTTGACGGGCAGATTTCCGGCCCGAACACCATTTTGCTCTATCCGCGCAAAGGGGCTAACGTTGGCGTCGATACCAACATTATTATCTTTGGCCGCTCCGGCAACAAATATGTCTTTTATGTCAGAAGTGAAGGTGTTAATACCGAGCGCCTGACCAACTCGATTATTGATATTGATGTCATTGACGGTCCGGCCGGCTCCCGCGGCGCCGGAATGGTCGGCGGCAGCGTCGGCGGCGGTTCGGGAATGAACGCGTCTTCTTATAAGGCCGGTTACAGCCATTCGGCGGATTCCCTTTTTACTAAGCGGTTTCAACGGAGTGACTGGATTAAGGAAATTCCGCTTGACCCGACCAAGTTCCGCTTTGATATAGAGGTCTATGTTCCCAATCCTGACGATGTGGTCATTGCTCCGGAACGTGTCTGGCGCGATGATATCTTTACTTATATCGATTTGGGCGAAAAAGCTCTGAATATGACCCAGCGTCCGATAGTAACCCTGATTGTCGAACGCATTGAAGTTCCGGTCGGCTTCCGCACCAAAGGGCCGAACAACCGTCTGATTATCGTTGAAGGCATCGGCGATATGGTTCTGCGCAACGGCAAGCGGATTGTTTGCCTGAAAATGCGCCGCTCGGACGATGCCGGTCTGGAAAATGCAACTTATGCGACCGATTTTGATGATTCTGCCTGGGACGTTCCTCCCGCAATGCCGGGTCAGCAAGCTCGGAACGGACAGGTCTCCGGCGGCAGCGGCAGTGACAGCGAGTTTAACGGCGGCGGAATGCCCGGCCAGTATGATATTCAGGTCGGACAAAGTGAAATTGTCGTGCCTCGTTACGGCAATGGCGGTGGCGGTAATGTAAATGTCAATTACCAAGGCCCGCAGCCCGATGACGGATTTGATTATTCGAAAATGCAGCATATCCGCAACAATAATAAATATGCCGGCAGCGGAGCCGGAGCGCCCGGCGGCAATTTTGGTTTCGGTGCGGGGTTTGCCGATACGGACAGCTCCAATATTTCCATTGAACTCGGAACCGATGCCAATGTCGGCAATCTGGAAACGCTTTGGAGCCAGCTGTCGAAAAAATATCCTGATGTCCTCAGCCGCTATGAACCTTTCTTCTCGGTTGACGCGCCGGCAGACGGGCAGGGAAAAGAACTGTTCCACCTCCGGGTCGGTCCGGTCAAAAGTTTGGAAGCGGGCGACAATGTATGCAGCCGCCTTGGACGTAACGGTGTATTTTGTAGTGTAGTCAGAACGCAATGAGCAAAGAAGTCTTAACCCATTCCGAAAGTTATGTGAAGAAAACCAACCGCATTATTCTTGTGGTTGGTCTTACTTCGTTTGTAATTTTCGTAATCGGGGTGATGCTTCTGATGCAAAGCGGCCCGGTTCAGGAGGATTATACCGAGCCGGTGTTTACGGACAACGATGATGCGTTGAACATTTCCAATGATACCGGTCCGACGGATAATATTGAGTTCGGGGTGGTTGATGACGGCGAACCGCCGATAACCACGACGCCGAACCCGGTTCAAATGGGGCAGGTCGTGCTCGGAACCGATGCCAAAAATGTTTTGACTCTTGGTACCAACGCCAAAGCTGCCGTCAGCATTATTTCCGTTCAGCTGGCCGAACCGCCGTTTGACGGTTTTACCTTTGAAGACGACTGTTCGGGAAAAACTTTGCGCGGGCATGAAACCTGCGATATTACCATGGGCTGGTCGCCGGTTGTTCCCGGAAACGTTCAAAACAACTTTATCATTGCCTGGCATGAAGCCAATTTAACCAATGCAAACGCCAAATCGGCAAAAGTTCCGGTTGAAGGCAATGCCATCCGCAAAGAAGATTGTAATTTCTGTGAGCAGACTCTGCCCGGAAAAACAGATGCGCCGACAGCTCAGGGCACTTTGAAAACGCGTAATGCCATCGGCCCTAACGGCGAAGTTATCGGTACCATTGACGAAGACGGTTATGTCCGTGATGCCAACGGCAATGTCATCGGCCGCGTCAATTCTGCCGGAATGGTGGTTGATGAAAACGGCAATGTTATCGGTGTCGCCGAAAACCGTCGCCTGGTTTATGATGAAAACGGCAATGTCATCGGTTATGTCAATCCTGACGGAACAGTGGTTGACAAAGACGGCAATATCATCGGCCGCATGCTTCCCGACGGAACGGTGGTGGATCTGAACGGTAATGTTATCGGCCGGGCGGTCGATGCCGGTTTCGTTTACGACAAAAACGGCAATATTATCGGCCGTGTCCAGCCTGACGGTTCCGTTGTCGATATGAACGGCAATGTTATTGGCCGGTTAAATGAAAAAGGCGAAGTTGTGGATACGGACGGCAACGTCATCGGCCGCGTCAGCAAACAGGGACGGGTTGCCGTTGATGAAAACGGCAATGTTATCGGCGTGGTTATGCCAGACGGCTCTGTCGTTGATAAAAACGGCAATATCGTCGGCTTTGTCGATGAAAACGGCCGGGTTGTCGGCAAAAACATCCTCGGCAATGCCGGCGGACAGGTCAAGCTTGCTTACGACAAAAACGGCAAAGTTATTGGTTATGTTGATGAAAACGGCAATGTTGTAGATGCTCACGGCAATGTCATCGGCCATGTTGACGGTGCGGGAAATGTTGTTGACGAAAACGGCAACGTCATCGGCAAAGCCGTTTCTCTGCCCCAGCGCCGTCTCGCGTATGACAAAAACGGCAATATTATGGGCTATATCGACAAAGACGGCAATGTTATTGACCCCGGCGGCAACATTATCGGCAAAGTCCAACCGGACGGTTCCATTGTTGACGCCAACGGCAACGTTATCGGTCAGGCCGCCACTATTCCCGGCCGCCGTCTGGTCTATGACAAAGACGGCAATGTTATCGGCTATGTTGACGAAGACGGCAATGTCCGCGATGCCAACGGTAATATTATCGGCCGTGTTCTGCCCGACGGAACGGTGGTTGACAAAGACGGCAATGTCATCGGCAAAGTAGCGGATATGAATATCGGAGCCCAGCGCCGTCTGGCTTATGACAAAGACGGCAATGTCATCGGCTACATCGATGAAAACGGCAATGTGGTCGATTTTAACGGCAACGTTATCGGCAAGATGCTGGAAGACGGCACATTGGTTGACTTGGACGGCAATGTTATCGGCAAAGCCGGTGAATTGGTGAATCTGGTGCTGGATAAAGACGGTAAAGTTATAGGCTATTTGACCGAGGACGGCAAGGTTTATGATTTAAACGGCAATCAAATCGGTTATGTTGATGAAAACGGCAATATCGTCAGCACTCAGGATAAAACGCTGGGTGCTTTGGTCCAAACCCGGATGATTCCGATTACGCCGAAAGGAACGGTTTTGGGACGCCTGAACAGCGACGGAACCGTCGTTCAGGATATGAAAACGGTCGGGCGTGTCCTTTCCAACGGTCTGGTGCGCGATCCCTCGGGATCGGAAGTTATCGCCCGTTTGGTGCGCGGCGGACTGGTCGTCGGCTATGGCTGTAAAAATATCGGTTATCTGGAAGCCGACGGAAAAATCCGCAAAGGAAATCAGGAAACAAAATTAAAGCCGATGCCGGACGGTGTCATTCTTGATGCCGAAAACAATTATGTCGGTGAAGTGGTTAAAACCGGACGGGTCTTTGACAATACCTGCACTTATCTCGGCGATGTCGGAACCGACGGAATTGTCCGCACGCCGGAAGGCGTTTACGTCGGCTGTGTTAATCCGGACGGAACCGTGCTGAACGAGCAGGGCGAAATTATCGGCGGTGTGGCTCGCAGCGGCGTGGCGGTCTCTTATGACGGCGAATATTTGGGACAGGTTTCTCCTGACGGTCTGGTTATCGCTTTGTCTCAGCAGCCGGTCGGCTGTGTCGGCACTTACGGTGATGTCTTCAGCAAAAACGGCAGCTATATCGGCCGCGTTTTGGATAAAACTTATGCCTATGATTTGCACGGCAATTTTATGAATGTTGTCGGGCCGAACGGCAAGGTCGCAATCAGCGGCCAGCCTGATGCCCGCCTCTATGCCAATAATCTGGTCGCCAATAACCGCAATGAAATTATCGGCGTTTTGATGGATGAAAAGACGACGCTTCTGACGCCGGAAGGAAAGTTCCTCGGCCGCCTGTTTCCTGACGGGCAGGTCTATAATGAAAAGGGTGTTGCCGTCGGCAAAATCAACGGCGATTTGGCCAGTTTCTACGGTCGTCAGCTCGGTGCCGTCGTCAAAAAAGGGCTGGTTGCCGATTTTAAGGGCAATCCGATTGGTTTGGTAAACCATGACGGGAAGGTTATCAATCGTTTTGGCGAGGTCTTGGGGCATATTGACGCCAAAGGAAGCTTTATTGACGCCAAAGGAGACTATCGCGGCGGTGTTGTGTCCAAGGGCAGCGCTATTGGCTATGACGGTTCTTTCCTCGGTTACGCCGTAACCGACGGTGCGGTTATCAGCATGGAAGGAGCCAAAGTCGGACAGGTAACCTCGGATAACAAGGTGGTTGACTTGAAAAATAAAGTCATCGGCGAAGTCATTCCTGAAAATATCGTGGTTGACATCTGGGGCAATTATAAAGGGCGCGTCAACTCCTTGGGCGATGTTATCGACCTGAAAGATGAAGTTATTTCCGCTGTTTTGCCCGGAGGCTCGACCGATAAGAACCTGAGCCTGCTGCACCGCGGTGCGGTAATTGACTTTGGCGGCAACCTGACCGGGGCCGTTATGCCGGACGGAACCGTCATTGATCGTGAAAACGTTGCCGTCGGCCGAGTTCTCTCCGACGGAAACGTCATCAGCCGGGCCGGCAAACTGATAGGTGAGGTGGTCAACGGCGATATTGTTATTGATAACTCTGATAAAGTTGTGGGCTATGTCAATTTTGATGGTAAAATCAGAGACCGGGACGGCAGTCTGATCGGGCGTATGCTGTCCGGTGATTTAGCCATTGACAACAATGACAATATTATGGGAAAGGTTTACAAAATCGGAGCGACGGTTTTGGGTAATGACGGCAATTACGTCGGCCGTCTGACGGCGGAAGGAACCGTTGTCGATGCCGAAGGAAAATCCATCGGTTACCTGAAGAACAACGGCTCTTATATTGATTTGGATAAGAAGGTGGCGGGCTATGCGCTTCAGGAAGTCGCAAAGAACCGGAGGAACTGAATTGAGTTTGCGGATGAACGGATATAACTTTTTGCTGGCCAGATTAATCCGTGGGGCCTGTATTGTCGCGGGCATGCTCTTGCTGAACCTGTCTGCCGCGGCCGCTCAGGAGATTACCGCTGTTGACTTTAACGGCGATTTAATCGGTAAAGTTATTCCCGACGGTAAGGTCGTCAGTTTTGACAACCAGCTGATTGGCAACGTAACCGCCGACAGCTTGATTACCGATTTTGACGGAAACATCATCGGCGGCGTTATTCCGCAGGGTATTGCCATCGGCAACGACAATAAACCGCTCGGTAAAGTAAATAACGACGGCTCCGTTCGTCTGGCTTCGGGAAAGATTATTGCAAAAGTGCTGCCTAACGGCCTGGTTGTTGATGACTTTTTCAACATAACCGGCGCCGTGCTGTTCCCCGGTCTGGTCTATTCTGATGACGGGCGTACCGTCGGCCGCCTGACCGGTGACGGTCTCTATACCAATCTGCAGGGGCAGGAAATCGGTTTCATTTCTCCTGACGGTTATGCTTATCGCCGGGTCGGACAGGAATATGTTCTGGACGGCCGCCTGATTTCCTCCAAAATGGTGGTTTCGCAGTCGGGCGAATTTATCGGCAGTGTGGCTCCCGGCGGCAATGTAACGAATTTTGATGCGGTTACCATCGGTTTTATCAAAGCCAACGGATTTGCCTATAATGAAAATAATCAGATTATCGGAAGTATCGTCCGCTCGGGCTATGCGCTTGACAACAACGGAAAATATCTCGGCTTTGTGACTTATAACGGCGAAGTCGTCAATAAAAATAACGTGGTCGGCCATTTGCAGGCAGACGGTTTGATTGCCGGAGACAACGGGGAATTAATCGGTTATGTGGTTGATTTTGCCGCGACGGCTACCGATTTGAACGGTAAATATCTGGGGCGTATTATGCCGGAAGGCAAACTTGCCCGCAGCCGGGATATAATCGGCTCGGTCGGAGCCCGCGGAATAACTTATGCTGCCGACGGTACCGTAAACGGTAAATTGATACAGGCCGGTCCTGTTTTTGACTATCGCGGCGGTCTCCGCGGTCACGCGCTGAAAAATGCTTCGGTCATTTTGCTGGAAGGAACCCCTGCCGGCTATATTATGGACAACATTGCTTATGAAAATGCCGGTCGGGCTATCGGTGCCACCATGGGAAATCTGCTGGCAATCAATACCGGCAACCAAACTTTGGGCATGGTTGGCATCAGCGGTATGGTCATGGACGGCGAAGAACGCAAATTTATGTCTCCGTTCGGCTATCTCTTTTCGGCTGACGGCAAAACCGGCGGCCGCGGCTTGGCTTTGTCTTCGATTTATAATCTGACCGGAGCGCCGGTTGCCCAGATGACTCCGGCCGGTGGTCTGATTAACAAAAATGCGGCGGCTATCGGCAAATTGACTCAGTCGGGCTTCAATATTGACGAACGTAATCTGGTTATCGGCAAGAATTTGGAGGCCGGCTATGTCGTCGGTCCGGACGGACAGAGCCTCGGCAATTTGTCCGAGAGCAATCTGGTTTTGAACAATAATCTGGAACCGGTTGCCAAACTTCTGCCGGATAACACGGTTGTTTCCGCAGACAGCAATACATCGGTGAATATGATGCCGGTTGTCGGCCGCGGTTCGGTTAATAATATGGTTCTGGCCTTCAGCGGCAGTCTGATCGGCTACGCCGGCCCTTCCGGGATTGTCCGTGATTTCAACGGGGCGCGTTTGGGCAAAGTGGCGGCTGAAGATATGGTGCTTGATAATATGGGCTCCAGCCTTGGCGGCACTGTCGGCTATGCGCCGGTCATCGATAACAAATGTTCTCTTTTAGGCGTGATAACGCCCCGCGGCGACATTCGCAATTACCGTGAAACGGTCATGGGGCGCCCGCTGCTGAACGGACAGGCTATTTCCGAGAACGGAAGCTATATGGGCTATGCGGTTAAACCCACGGCGGTCATTGACTATAACGGCAATATTATCGGTACCGTGTCGGCCACCGGACAGGTAATGAACTATAACAATGATGTTCTGGGCTGTGTCGATAAAAGAGGTTTCCTGAAATCTGACGAAGGAATGTCTCTGGCTCATACGATTGAATATGCCCCTGTTATGAACTTTAACGGAATAATTATCGGCCGCAATATCCTGGACGGACAGATTGTCAATGACCAGAACCAGTTCATCGGCTACACTCAGGCCAACGGAAACGTTAATTCCAAAACCGGTATGCCGGTCGGCCACCTGTTTAAATATCGTCATGCTTTCAGCCTGGCCAACAAATATATCGGCCGCATTAATGAAAAAGCTGAAGTGATTGACGGCAGCGGCGCCGTCGTCGGAACCATCGATTTTGAAGGCAATGTCTCCCGGGAGAACCATAAAATCGGCTATGCTCTGTATGATATGTATGTTTATGACAATGATTTTGAGGCAATCGGCTATATTCTGAAAGACGGTACCGTGCTCTCCTTTATTAACCAAAATCTGGGAACATTGAGCAAAGGCTTTCTGATTAATAAAAACGGCGAAGTTACCGGCCGCGGCAACAGAGATTTTTACATTCGCGACGACAGCAACTTGATTCTCGGCGAATTATACCTGAACGGCGAATTGCGCGATAACAGCGGCAATGTTCTCGGCACGGTCACCAAAAACGGCAGCATCATAGACAAGGACGGGCGCGTCGTGGCCATGGCCAAACCGCTGCAGTATTATGGAGAAATGGTTGCCCGTGAAAAAGTTTATGACCAAAACGGCAACTTAATCGGCTATGTTAACGCCGATGGTTCGGTAACCGACGAAAACGGAAATATTATCGGCTACGTCCAGAACGGCAAAGTCGTAGATAAATCCGGCAAGCTGTTGGGTGAGCTGGCCAGTGAGAAAGTGGCTTACGACAAAGACGGCAATATCATCGGTAAAGTTCTGCCGGACGGAACGGTAGTGGATGCCAACGGCAAAGTGATTGGCAAAGTCGGAGCCAACGGTGAAATTACCGATGCAAACGGTAATTTGATCGGTTCTATTAAAGGGCCGGGCAGCGGCGATAATCTTGCCTATGATGCAAACGGCAATGTCCTCGGACGGATTTTGCCCGACGGTTCGGTTATCGACGGCAACGGTAACGTTATCGGGCATGTTAATGCCAAAGGAGAAATCGTTGACAACAGCGGAAAGGTGATAGGCGTTTCCGGAAAAGAAATGCTGGCTTATGATGCTGACGGAAATGTTATCGGCCGCTTGTTGCCGGATGGTTCTGTTGTTGATTTGAACGGTAATGTTGTCGGCCATGTCAATGAAAACGGCGAGGTTGTAGATGCCGACGGTAATGTCATCGGCAGCGCCAGCACGGCCAATCTGGCTTTTGATGAAAACGGAAAAGTTATCGGACAGGTGTTGGCCGACGGAACCGTCGTTGACGCCAACGGCAAGGTAATCGGCAGGGTTAATGCTAAAGGTGAAGTTGTTGACAACTCCGGAAATGTCGTCGGTAAAGCAAATATTGACAGCTTGGCGTTTGACAAGGACGGACGCGTCATTGGCCGCGTTAATGCCAACGGCGATGTGGTTGACAAAGACGGCAAGGTAATAGGCCGCGTTAATGAAAATGGTGAAGTCGTCAGTGCTGACGGCAAAGTCATCGGCTATGCCAAAAAGCCGTCCTGGTACAAACGTCCCGGAGCTTTGCCTGAAATCGGTCTTTCGCCGGAAGAACGCGAAATGACCGAAAAATATCGCAAGTCTTTAGGCATTGCCCTGACGCCGGACGGTGAATATCTTGGTGAAATTATGGAAGACGGTCGCGTCGTTAACAAGGCCGGAGAAGTTGTCGGTCACCGTATGCCGGATGGTTTGATTATTGATGACGAAGGCGCCCTGGTCGGTATTGAGGAGAGTGAAAAGCCGGCCGCAGGTGAAATGTTTATTCCCGCCGGAACCTTCGGCAAAGGCGGTGCTTACGGCACCGGAACCGGACCGGGTGCAAATCTTGGTCCCGGCGGCGGCTTTGGCCCCGGTGAACGGTATGATCCCCAGCGAGCCGCTGCGCTTGATGCCGCGCAGCAGGAACGCCGCAGCAATATGCAGGTAGGCAAAATCAGCAGCAACATCAGTCCGGATGCTTTCGACGGTATGCAGAAAAACTGGGATGAGCAGGGCATTAAAAAGGCCATTTCCTCCTGGAGGGTTGACTTAAGTGAAATGATTTTCGCCGATAAGCCGATTCCCGCGGTTATTGCCCGTTCGATTGACAGTAACAATCCGACCCCGGTAACCGCCTATGTTGAACGTAATATTTACGCCGAGGAAGGACGTAAAATCATTATTCCTGCCGGCAGCCGTATTATGGGAACTCTCGGCGGCCTGACCGGAACCTCGGAAACCACGTCACAGTCGGCGAAAGTTCAAATTTCTTGGGAACGCCTGATTCGTCCGGACGGTTCGCTGTTTGTCTTCAGCGGTGTCACCGGCGATGCGCAGGGCCGCGGCGGTGCTTTGGGCTATCTTGACCAGCAGCTGTTTAAGAAATATACGTTGCCGATTATGACCACGGCTTTGACCAGCTATACTTCCTATATGATGGCCGATGACGAGAATACCGACAGCGGCAGCGTTAACGAAACGCCGAAACAGCAGGCCGCCAATGATGCCCGCCAGAACTTCCTGAATCAGATGAACCAAGTCTTTGAGCAGATTTTGTCGGATAAAACCAATATTCGCCCGCTGACTTATGTTCCCGCCGGCACCCGCATCATTGTTTATCCGAACGTTGATCTCTGGATGCGCACCCGTGAACGCAATCCGCAGGAATTGGGCGGTCAGGGCAAGAAAGACGTCTTTATTGATGACCCGCAGACCACCGGTAAGCGTGAGCTTGAAAAGAACCGCCGCAGCCTCGGCAAGACCGAGACTGCTCCGACCGGTGCCGGCAGCGTTGTTTATGAATCTCAGGATATAGACGTTGAAGCCGCCGGCGGAACGCCTACATTGATTGATGACAGCAAGCCGTCTAATTCCGGCAAGAAAACCAATAATCCGCCGCCGCTGATTTCCAGCCCGGTCGCCGGGGCAACCCCGCCGCCTCCGCCGTCTTTCGCCACATCCCCCACTCCGGGAGCGGCAACCGCGGGCAGCAACACCGGCAGCAGCAATAATACCAATAACAGCGTTCCGCAGCTGTTCTAAGGAGTTTAAACAATGAGTTTTAAGGTTCTGGAATCTGTTCTTCGTCCCTTGGCTTACTGGTATAACCAGGAAAACATCGAGGAAGTTGCCGTCAACCGCTCTGGGCAGGTTTGGCTGCGCCTGCGCGGCAAACGCGCTTATCCCTGGGTGATGTATAAAGATGAAAAACTTACTAAAGAATATCTGACGGATTTGCTTTATATTATTGCCAATACCTATGAACTTCCCTTTGACCCGGTACAGGGAACGCCGGTGGTTTATGCCACCATCCCCGGCGACCACCGTTTTTCTGCCGTCAGCGGACGTAACGTTATGTATGACCAGGATGACCTGACCGGCGGTGTCGCTCTGACAATCCGTGTCCACAGCGACGATGTTGCTTTCGGGTTGCAGGACTATGGCCTGAAACAAGGCGAAAGCCTGCATAAGGTTAATCCTCTGAAAGATATTCAGGACCCCGAAGATCCCTATGAGCGTCTGCTGTTGAGCATTAAACGCGGGGACCATATTCTCGTTTCCGGCGCTACGGCAACCGGTAAAACTACGTTCTTAAACAACCTGCTTAAGATTTTGGATATCCATAAGCGGATTATCACAATTGAAGATACACGCGAATTGCTGGTGCCGCATCCGAACCGTGTTCATATTGTTATGTCCCGTACCGAGCAGACTAACGAGTTCGACTATTCGAAAATTATCGACCTGGTGGTTCGTTTTACGCCCGATGCCATCATCGGCGGCGAGATTTCCACCAATAACGCCGGCGCATTGTGGGAGCTGATGGGATCCGGTCACGATAACTGCCTGGCCACCATCCATGCCGAAAGTTCGGAAGCAGCCTATGAAGCTTTTGTTGACCGTATTCTGCACAGCTATCCGACAATTGACCGTGAAAAAACCATTAAGGAAATGCACCGTAAACTCCGTGTTGTCCAAATCAACCGCGACGGCAACCTGCGTGCGGTAACCGAAGTAACATAAATAAAAAAGCCCCTTTGAAAGGGGCTTTTTTTTATTGCAGCGGCGGAATGTTCAGCTGGGCAATGTCTCCGGGACGGATTTTTACATTTGAATAGCGCATGTTTCCTGTCTCAATAACAAATCGCTGACGGCTGGTCAGCTGGGACGCCAAATCATAGAAATCACGTCCGCTGAGCTCCTGCCGTTGAGGATTCATAATATATAAAACACAACCCTGCGTCCGTTCGGCTACGCCGCAACGGGCACGTCCCCGCGGCACTTCCGGGTTAATCACGACGCCTTGCAAACCGTCGCGGACAATCGTTTGCTGCGTAAAGAACAGTTTGGCAAACATAAAGCCGACGACAAAAACCATTGCCGCAATAATCGACATGCCTTTCATGGTGAACATATTGTTTTGCATCAGTTGTTCTTTAAACGGCAGTTTTTGCGGGGTAATGTCGCTTTCGTCAATAAACTGCGGCTGATAGCCTTCCTGCTGATTGTAAACGTTGCTTTCCTGATTGAGCGCCGGCAGATTGGCATTGCCGTCCAGAATATCGTCAATATTATAATCGCTGCGTCCCTGATTGCTTAAAAAGCCTCCCTGCGGCTCGCTACCGTGCATCTGCATGCCCGGAGCCTGCGGAGCCGACGGATTCGGTTGTCCGATATATCTTTTGATCGGGCGCTTGACTTTTTTAAGTCTGCGTGTCGGGTCAAAATTCTGCGGTTGGTTCGGAGTATTGGGATTCATGTCTGTCATGGGAAATCCTTACCTGTTATTTTGTAATGTTTTGTTTGTTTTCAAGGTTCTGATAATACGCGGAACCATAAAGACGACAGTCTCTGATTTCGGCGATTTTTTATCAAATATCTGATTGGGAATGCCGATAATCATAAAGTTTTCACCAATGCGGCTGCGAACGTTGAATTGTGTTATCTGACCGTTGGTCGCCTCCAGAGTAATGTCTGAAAAAATCCGGTTGTTATGTTCTAACGAAGCCTTGGCCAAAACCGACAATCCGGTCTCCAGAGAATCTCTGGCGCTACATTTGCCGATATCAAAGCGGGCAAACCACAAATTCGGAACCACGAATTTTCCTTCTGCAACCGGGATAACCATTGCCTGTTGCCCCAAAAAACTGCGCAGGGTTGAAATGTTCAGGTCGTTTGACGTGGTCAGCGCGCGCCCGATAACGCCGGTCTTAGTGGTTTTAATAGTGCCGAAATCAAAGGTTTTCAACAAGTCTTGCCACTCAATGTCATCATCGGCACTGTAAGGGTAAATGCGGAAAACGTTAACGTCAAAGGCAATCAGTGTCGGATTGTCTTCAAAATAGGCCACCAGTTTGTTAATCTTATTGCGCAGTTCGAAATCGGCTTCAAATGTCACCGAGTAATCGGCCCAGTCCGTCGTCACGTCGGTAATGCCCGATCCGCGCAAAACGTCCAGCAAAGCCAGCAGGATAGGGCGTGATTTCGGTACATACAGGCTGAAATTAGCTTTACGGCTGATGGTCAGTGTTTTGGTTTCGGCGTTATAGGCATAATAAATTTCGGCGGCATCGGCAATCATTCCGATAACTTCCGACAGTTCGCCGCGCAGATTTTCCGCCGAAATGCTGGCATAGGGTGCATCTTTTGCCACCAGTTTGATGCCTGCTTCCTTGGTCAGCTTATACATGGCTTTTTCCGCCGGCATGGTTGCAAAGGTAAAGCCCGTCACCTCAAATCGGGGCAGCATGTCATTCTTGCCGTTGCGAACCATATTGAACGCCTTGACGTTATAGGGAATGGTCGTAATCATTTCCTGTGTGTTCCAGTTGACGTAACAACGCAGCGGAGACTCCAAATCCAATGAACTGGCGCCTTTCGGGGTGCGTATCATGTTCGGATCTTGCGGCAGAATGGTTTCCGAGGCAATCTTTTCATCCAGTGTCAGTTCGCGCGGCTTCTCTTTGGGAGCGCAGGCCGCGATAATTCCGACTGCCATTAATAACCAACCTAAACGGCTTTTTTCAAACCAGTTCTTCATTATTCTTCCGTACCTTCGTTTTTGGGCGGAACTGCCTGGCCGCCCTCCGGATTAACCGGTTTCTTTATTTTAATTACTTTTTTCAGTTCTTTGTTGGCCTGGTCCTGAGCCATAAGTTTGTCCATCAGCTGATCCATGTTCATTCCCGCGCCGAGAGTCGGGTCGTCAGCCACGGTGGTTACTGCACCCAAAGCCTCTTTCATCTTTTCAATTTCCGAAGCGTCTTCTTTAATCATCTCCGGGGATGAATTGTTGCGCAGTTCTTCCTGATATTCGCTCAGCGTCTTTTTCAATTCGTTCAGGCCGCCGGCAATTTTCTTTTCCACATAAGGATATAGTTCCTTATGTTGCAGAATATAATCGCCGGTATCGCTGATTTCCTCCAAAACATCCAAAATATATCCGTAAAAAGGATATTCTTCCATGGCAATATTGCCCATTCGCACGCAACGCGCCGCAATCCGGGAAATTGTCCGGTCATAATAGTCTTTGAGCAGAATATAATTGTCCAGATACCAGAGGCTTTCCTTGCTGGCTCCGCCCTGAGCCTGCGGCTGGGATATGCCAAGATGAGGCTGTTGTACCGTTTGAGGCCGGGCAGCCGCCGGTTGCGGAGCCGCATTCGGCATCGCCGCGGCCGGATTGGCCTGCGGTTTCGGTTGCGCCGGCTGCTGTTGAGCCGGAGCCTGCGGATTAACCGGATTTTGTTCCGTCAAATTATTTGGTTCCATATCAGCTCCTTAACTGTCTTTTCAATTTAATTTAGCCGCCGGGGTTTGTAAATTGTTTTCTCACAGCTTTACCCAATTATATGGTTCCCTGCGGCTTATAAGGTTCATTTGGGGCTTCTCCGGTCTCTAAATCGGCCAAACCGGGCCCGTCGCCGATGTCTTCGGGAATTTTAAATGTTTCTTCCTCCTTGGCGGTTTCAAGATTGTCATAAACATTATCCTGAAAATAAACTTCCCCGCTGTACATCGAGCTTAGTGAGGTCGTTTCGGTTTCCGCCGGTGTTTGCAAAGCTGTTTCGGGGCGATAGGGATCGTCTGTCGGAGTTGTTTCCGCACTTTCTGTTTGCTGCGGGAATTCGGCTGTGCTGCCGTCATCTTCGGGAACTTCTTCATATTCCCATTCCCAGTCGCTTCCTTCGCCGCTGTCGGCCTGATATGTTTCTTCACCCTCGGGAATTTCAACATATTCCCACTCACCGTCGCCGTTTCCTGCCTCGGCTTCTTCTTCCGGAACCTCGACATACTCCCAGTCTTCGTCGGCGCCGGCCTCGTCTTCGGGAATTTCGACATATTCCCAGCCTTCATCCTCACTTTGGGTTTGAATGGCAGAACCGGCATCTGCGGCAGAAGTTCCTTCGTCTTCGGAAACTTCTTCATAGTCCCATTCCCAATCCTGGGCCTCATAGCTTTCAGTGTCCGGGCCTGTCGGAACTGCTGCGGAGCTGTTCGCCGGTTGTGCCGTTTCGGCTGTGTTGCCGTCATCTTCGGAAACTTCTTCATACTCCCATTCCCAGTCGCCTTCCGCCGTATTTCCATCAACACTTTCGGCAACGCTTTCTTCTTCGGGAACCGCAACATATTCCCAACCCTCGTCGGTATTTTCTGCCGAAGCTTCGTCGGTTGCGGCAGTATCCGGCTCGGTCGCGGTTTCTTCTTCGGGAACGGCAGCATATTCCCAGCCTTCGTCGGCAATTTCTGCCGGAGCTTCGTCAGTTGCGGCAGTATCCGGCTTGGCCGCGGTTTCTTCTTCGGGAACCGCAACATATTCCCAGCCTTCGTCAGCATTTTCTGCCGGAGCTTCGGTGGTTACAGCGGTATCCGGCTCGGCCGCGGTTTCCTCAGGAGAAACTGTGTCTTCGCTAAGCGGAGAATTTTGTATCGGCTTGCTAATATCTTCCGTTTCCGCCGAAGAGGTATCGGCCTCAATGCCCCAGTCGGTGGCAATTTCCTCACTCGGTAAATCTACCGGTTCGGCAGGAATATTTTCTGCCGGAAATTCTTCCGTTGTCGTATGATATCCCCAGTCGTCATTGTCCGCAAGAACCGCGGAAGACTGTTCCTCAGAGGCCGGTTCTTCCGTTTGAGCGGTTTGCTCCGGCTGAAGTTGGGACAAAATTTCTTCTGCCGGAACTTCGACATACTCCCATTGGTCTTCATCGGCGGCAGTATCTTCGGAAGCCGGAGAGAGTTCTGCGGTTTTTTCCGGTTCGGCCGCGGCAGACGGTACATCATTGTCAAACAGTGAGAAATCCAGACCGCCGTTTGATGTCTCTTGCTTCTCGGGGAAAGAAAAATCATTTGCTGCTTTTTCTGCGGGATCTTCTTCTTTTTGATTCTTTTTACCGCTCAGATTACTGACTTTGTCTGTCAGTGTGCTGACCTTATCAAACAGGGAAGAGGCCAGACTGTCCAGAGACAAACCTTCACTGTTTTTCTTTTTTTTCTTCTGCTTGTTTTTAATTTTTTGTTGGGCAATTTCTT
>ENA-UOJN01000412-UOJN01000412.1-human-gut-metagenome-genome-assembly--contig:-C125IIP-NODE-412-length-36317-cov-56.031741_pt1 | contig 36317 bp, 30 predicted proteins | sample MGYA00242350_ERZ723897 | MGnify/ENA metagenome assembly ERZ723897 | reverse complement strand
ATCTGCCGCACCTCGCTCGCCGTATCGGCACTTAGAATTATGCGGTATTGCCCTAAGCTTCAAGTTTTTTCCAAAACTTTTGATCTTTTTGCGTCCAAACCACTACACAGGCTGCCCCGTACCGCTGCAAAAGGGGTACCGGGCAGCTTTTATTTTGAAAACTCCGGCCACTGGCTTTTCTCGCTTTTGGCCGTTCCTAATATTCAGGATGCAGCCGGAATAAAAAAACTTTCGGCTTTCCGCTGTATTCCGGCACATGATGGTGCCTTTTCTGCTGATCCCTTTGCATCGCTCTCCCCTGCCCTGCTTATCCGTTAGGGGCAAAACAAAAGCGGCTGCCTGTTGGCAGCCGCCGGGGGTTGTGGTTTTTGTGCTGTAACATTTTTAGCCTTATTTTTCCGGTTTGTTTACCCGCTTGAAATATTGGCGGTACTGCTGGGGCGAAAGCCCTGTGGCATCTTTGAACACCCGCCGGAAATGCGCGCTTGTCATAAAGCCTGTCTTTTCCGCCACGCTGGAAATGCTTTCGTTGGTCTTTTCGATCATGTTCTGCGCCGCTTTGATGCGTACGCCGTTGATGTATTCGATCAGGCTCAGGTTGATGGTCTTTTTGAACAGACGGCTGAGGTAATACGGGCTGATGTAAAACTGGTTGGCAATGCTTGTCAGGGTCAGCTTCTCGGCGTAATGCTCCGCAATATAGCCTTGGATCTGACTGACGATGCGGTTGGTCACCCGGCCGCTGTCGCCCCCCAGCTCATGCTGGTTTTCGCACATCTTTTTCAGCTGCAACAGCAGCGTGGCCAGCAGCATTTTGCGGGTCACAGCGCTTTCGGGGTTGTTTTCGTCCTGCATCTGGATCAGCTGCTGCAGGATGGAGTAGATATAGTTCTGCTGCTTAACCGTGATGTTGCTCAGCAGGTGGTTGTTCTCCTCGCTCATAAAGCTGAACAGGTCAATCTCCGGGAAAGCCCCGCTGATCTCCTGCAGATACTCGCGGCTGAAATTGCACACAATGCGGCTGGTGGGGCCATCCCCTACCGAACCAGTCTTGTGGATCTGGTTTTCCCCAATCAGGATCACATTGCCTGCATTGACGATATAGGCGGAATCCTCAATAAAATAGCGCCGCGCGCCTTCCACTTCATAATACAGTTCATATTTGTGGTGTGTGTGGAAACTTCCCATATCGTAGCTATGCTCGCGGTCGATCATATCGATATAAAAGTCCACATGGGGGGAATAGGTATATTCCTTGACCATCCTGTTCAAACCTCCCGCCACGCTCCGCCCAAGCATTTTTGCCAGTTTTAGGGCAGAACGCGCTTCAATTTTGTTAATTTATTTCATATTAACACATTTCTTGTTGAATTTCAAAACTTTTTTCATTCTTTATGGAGGAAATTATCGTATGAAACTCGCTCTCGTTCGTGCCTGTACCCGCAGCGCCTGTTTTGAGCTGCAAAACAACACCTGCTATACCGCCCCTGCCCCGTTCCGGGTTCAGCTGAACGGCCAGATTGTGCTGGAAGCCTGCTGCACCAACGTGTTCAGCGTGTTCAGCCTGGAACCCGGCAAAACCTACCACCTGGAAGTGCTTGCCACTGATGGCGATACCGGTACACTGGACTTTGCCACCGCGGCGGAAAGCTTTTTTGTAGATGCTTCCCGCTATGGCCTGGTGAATGACGGCGTGACCGACAACACCGCCTTTTTGCAGGCTGCGCTTTCCACCTGCCCGCCGGGCGGCACGGTGTATGTGCCCGCCGGTACTTACCGCACCCAGAGCCTGTTTTTGTGCAGCAACACCACCCTGTACCTGGAAAAAGGCTGCACCCTGCTGGGCGGCACCGACCGCCGCGAATATCCCATCCTGCCTGGTGTGCTGCCCTGCGCCGATGAACAGCACGAAGCCTATCTCGGCGGCTGGGAGGGAAACCCGCTGGACTGCTTTGCCGGTTTGATCAATGTCATCAATGCCGAAAATGTGACCATCACCGGCGAAGGCTGCATCAACGCCAACGCCGACAACGGCGACTGGTACCAGCACATCAAGGTGAAACTTATCGCCTGGCGGCCGCGGCTCTTCTTTACCAGCAAAGCCAAGAATGTGACCCTACACGGTGTGGAGGTGTGCAACAGCTTCTCCTGGACCATCCACCCCACCTACTCGGACGGGGTGAATATCCTGCAGCTGCAGATCCACAACCGTGCCGACAGCCCCAACACCGACGGCATTGACCCCGAAAGCTGCAAGAATGTGAACATCATCGGTGATTACATCCATGTTGGCGATGACTGCATCGCCCTCAAGTCCGGCAAACTCTTCCTTGGCACTGTGATGCATACCCCCTGCGAAAATGTGACCATCCGCAACTGCAACCTGAACCGCGGCCATGGCGGCCTGGTTATTGGCAGCGAGATGAGCGGCGGCGTGAAAAATGTGGTGATGACCCAGTGCCTGATGGACCACACCGACCGCGGCCTGCGCATCAAGACCCGCCGCGGTCGCGGCAAGAACGCCGTGATCGACGGGCTGGTGTTCCGCAACGTGGAAATGCGCCATGTGCTGACCCCATTCGTCATCAACATGTTCTACTTCTGTGACCCGGACGGCAAGAGCGACTATGTGCAGAGCCATGAACCCCTGCCGCTGGACGATGCTACCCCCCGCCTGGGCAGCCTGACGATGGAAAATATCACTGCCACCGACGCCGAGTATGCAGGCTGCTGGTTCAGCGGTCTGCCGGAGCAGCCGGTTGAAAAAGTGGAGATGAACAATGTCAGCATCTCCTTTGCCGAAAACGCCGGGGCTGGCCACGCCGCCATGATGTGCGGTGCCGCCGAATGCAGCAAGCTGGCGATCTGGGCCGAAAACGTGAAGGAGATTCACTTCCACAATGTCAAACTGGAAGGCTATGCAGGCGAACGCCTGAACTTTATCAACGTTGGCAGCTTTAAGGAGGATTAAGCCATGACCCATGAAGAGATTTTGACCACCCTGGGCAATTATGTGGATTATCTGATTGCCGGCAGCTCTGCCGAAGCCCCACTGTGGAACATTGAAAAGGTGCGCAGCGGCAAGCCCAATAAATGGAACTATGTGGACGGCTGCATGATCACCGCCTGCCTGAGCCTGTACAAGACCACCGGGGATGAAAAGTTCCTGAAGTTCTCCCGTGATTTTGTAGACTACTTTGTCAAGGATGGCGGCGAGATCTACACCTTTGACGCCAACGAGCATAACCTGGACAACATCAACCAGGGCAAAAACCTGTTTTCCCTGGTTGATTTGACCGGCGAACAGCGCTACCGGGATGCCATCAACACCATCCGCGCCCAGCTGGACACCCAGCCCCGCACCAAGGATGGCAATTTCTGGCACAAAGCCATCTACCCGTGGCAGGTTTGGCTGGACGGCACCTATATGGCGCAGCCATTCTACATGGAATACGAGACCCGCTACAACGGCATGAAGGGCTGCCAGGACAGTTATAAGCAGTTCATGAACATCAAAAAGTACATGCGAGACCCCAAAACCGGCCTGTACTACCACGGCTATGATGAAAGCCGCCAGATGTACTGGGCCGATCCTGTAACGGGCTGCAGCGCAAACTTCTGGCTGCGCGCCATGGGCTGGTTCCTGGTTGCCATGGTGGATGTTCTGGAGCGCATGGACGAGCAGATGTATTACGAATACCGCGCCATTATGGCTATGTTCAAGGAAGCAGTGGAGGCCATGATCCAGTTCCAGGACGCCGAGACCGGCATGTTCTGGCAGGTCATTGATAAAGCCGGCGTACCGGGCAACTATCTGGAAACCTCCGGCAGCTCCCTGTTCGCTTACGCCGTGCTCAAAGGCGTGCGGCTGGGCTACCTGCCCAAGCGGTTCCGCGCTTACGGCGAAAAGGCATTCTATGGCACCTGTGACAAATACCTGGGCGTGAACGATAAGGGCGAGCTGCAACTGTCCGGCATCTGCCTGGTAGCCGGTTTGGGCGGCGCCACCCGCCGCGATGGCAGCCTGGAATACTATTTCAGCGAGCCGGTTGTGGAAAACGACGCCAAGGGCGTTGCCCCCCTGCTGCTGGCCTATACTGAAATTATCATCCAGTAAGGAGGTTCCGCTGTTATGGCCATATTTACCGTTGGTGCCCGCCTGCATGATTACGGTAAGGGCACGCCCGATGAGCTGTTTGGCAAGGTTTCCGCAGACGGGTTTGCCTGCGTGCAGCTGGCCTACAAAAAATGCGTGCCCGGCGTTGCCAGCTATGCGGACGTTACCCCGCAGCTGGTGCAGAACACGCTGGAAGCGCAAAAGAAGCACAACATCGCTGTTGCCGTGCTGGGCACCTATGTGGAGCTTGCCATCGCGGACGAAGTGCAGCGCAGCGCCAACGCAGCGGATTTCAAAAGCCAGCTGGCCGTGTGCAAGGCGCTGAACGCGGGCTGCGTTGGCACCGAGACTACCGGCATGCACAAGCAGCCCGCCGGCACCACCCGCGAGCGTGCCCAATATATGCTCTGCAAAAGCCTGGAAACCATTCTGCCGGAAGCCGAGCGCCTTGGCGTGACCGTTGCCATTGAGCCCGTTGTTGGCGACAGCACCAACACCCCGCAGGCAGCGCGGCACATCCTGGATATGATGCAAAGCCCCGCGCTGGGGGTCATCCTGGACATGAGCAACCTGGTCAGCTTTGAGGGCAAGGACAACCAGCAGCCCCTGTGGGACGCCATGGGCGAGCTGCTTGGGGACAAAATCAAGGCCGTACACTTTAAGGGCAAGAACTTTGCGCCGGACGGCACCATGCTGCACACCAGCCTGGAAGATTCCTGCACCGATTACGCCGGTGCCTTTGCTATGCTGCGCACCCTGCCACAGCCGTTGCCCGTTCTGCGCGAGGAAGCCGTGCCCGCCCGCGCTGCCGGCGATATTGCTTTTATCAAACAGTTTTTCTAAGGTGTAATGCCGCCTCTTTTTGCCCCACCGGACCGGAGTATTTGCACTGATACCATGGAAGCCTTTTTGTGAAAGGAACCGATTCAATATGGAACGCAAGCTTGTAACCGTTGCCGTGGATGGCAGCGCTGAATTTATCACCCTGACCGCCGCTGCTGCCGCGCAGGACCCCGCCCAGCCGCTTCACTTTGTGCTGGGGGCCGGGACCTATTATGAACGCCCGTTTTTGGAACTGGCGGATTACATCATCACCGGTGCCGGGATGGGGCAGACCGTGATCTCCGCCGGGGCCGCCGGGCGCGACCCCTGGCCCGGCGAGGAGCGCACCGGTACCTTTCGCAGCCAGACGCTTTTCCTTGGCGGCGGCAGCGCCCGGCTGGAGCACCTGACCGTGGAAAACACCGCCGGTGATGGTGCGGACCGCGGCCAGGCGCTGGCGGTATATGCCGATGCCAGCCGTGTGTGCATGGTGGATGTTTCCCTGCACGGCAACCAGGATACGCTCTTCACCGCTCCCCTGCCGCTGGCCGTGCGCCAGAAAAACGGCTTCCGCGGTCCGCGGGAGAACACGCCCCGGCTGGACACCAAACAATACTACCGTGACTGCGAGATTTCCGGCAACATTGATTTCATTTTCGGCGGGGCCAACGCGGTGTTTGACCATTGCCGCATTGTGCCCGTTGCCCACCGCGGCGTTACCAGCTATATTGCCGCCGCCAGCACGCCGCAGGGCAAGCCGGGCTACCTGTTTGCCAACTGCACCGTGCAGGGCAACAGCCCCGCAGGCAGTGTCTATCTGGGCCGCCCGTGGCGGCAGTATGCCCGCGTGTACTGGCTGGACTGCGATTTAAGCGATGAGATCATCCCCCTTGGGTGGGACAACTGGTCTGACCCCGCCAACGAGGAAACCGTTCACTTTGGCGAGTACGGCTCCAAAGGCCCCGGTGCCCCCAAAGCAAGCCCCGCCCGCGCCGGTTACGCCGCCCTGAATGATGAAGCCTCCGCCCAGGAAATGCGCGCCATGCTGGCTGAATTCCGGGCCGACTTCGGTGCAGAAGCGTAACACGCTCTTTGCTGAGCCGCCAATTATAACATTCCACCTCCTCCTAAAAAAGCAGCAAGCCCGCACCGCGCCCCTGTATGCGCCTGCGGGCTTGCTGCTGTCATACCGCCGCTTTGATTCCAGAAAGGATTTTTTAATGAGCTATACCAAACCGGACCTTCTGCAGGACCTGGCTGATATGGACCTGACCGGGCAGGAAACCATTCTGATCCATTCTTTCATGAAGTCCATCGGCCCGGTGGACGGCGGTGCCGATACTGTGCTGGATTATTGAAAATTGCTATATATCAAAGTAAATGCCCCACAGTTGGCGGGCGGATACCGGTCGTGGTTCCGAGCCGTGCATGTAGGGCATTGGTATACCTTCTATTGAGTTTATGTTTTATAGGCAAAGTAGCAAAGTATAGGAAAGAGAATTGATGGCAAGGCTGCCAAACGGGACGATGGTAAGCATCGTCCCCTACAAATTATCTTTTAGGTGCACAACGAATGATTTTATGTTTCTCCGCGGCGGGGTGAGAGCATCCCGCCCTACTGGTATTTTAGAAGGTTAGCCGCGCAGAATAAAATGTTCTGTAGGGAATGGTCTTGACCGTTCCGGGGCCTTGTCCAAATCTGGCATAATGAGATTTGTGATCGGGCCCGTCCGGCGGCCAGAGGGCTGGCCGCCCCACTTTCCCCTACCGCCCTGCTACCCACACTCAGGATATAACAACAGCCCCGGCTCTGCAAACGCAGAACCGGGGCTGTAATACTTCTTAAATGATACCTATGTACCTTATTTACCGCCCATGAAAGCCGGCAGAGGTTTGTCCTCTTTGAGCCACTGGTGGTATTCGGCGGTGGCGGCAAATTCCACGTCACCGGCGGAGTTCAGCGCAGTCTCAACGGAGTCCTGAATAACGCCAATGATGAAGCCAACGCCGACGACCTGCATGGCAATATCATTGGAAATGCCAAACAGCGAGCAGGCCATGGGGATGAGCAGCAGCGAACCGCCCGCAACACCGGAAGCGCCGCATGCGCCCAAAGCCGACATGACGGACAGCAGGATGGCAGCAGGCACGGAGACCTGCATGCCCAGCGTGTTGGCGGCAGCCAGCGTCATGATGGTGATGGTAATGGCAGCGCCGTCCATATTGATGGTTGCGCCCAGCGGGATGGAGACGGAGTAAATATCCTTATCCAGGCCCAGCTTTTCGCACAGAGACATGTTGACCGGGATGTTGGCGGCGGAGCTGCGGGTGAAGAAAGCGGTCAGGCCGCTTTCACGCAGGCAGCGGAACACCAGTGGGTAGGGGTTGCGGTGCAGGTAGATAAAGATGATGAACGGGTTGATCACCAGCGCCATCAGCAGCATGGTGCCCACCAGCAGCAGCAACAGGCGCCCGTACTGGGTAAAGATGGACAGGCCGTTGTCCGACACGTTGGTAAACACCAGGCCCATAATGCCAAACGGCGCCAGGTTGATGATCCACCGCACAATGGTAGAAATTGCATCCGCCGTGTTGGCCATAAAGTTCTTGGTGGTATCGCTGCCCAGCTTTTTCATGGCAAGGCCGAACAGGCAGGCCCACATCAGGATGCCGATATAGTTGCCGTTCATGATGGAAGCAACCGGGTTAGAAACAATGTTGGAAAGCAGGGTGTGCATCACATCACCCAGGCCCTGGGGCACCACATCCGCCGTGGCAGCTTCCGCCAGAACCAGCGTCTGCGGGAACAGCTTGCTGGTCACAACGCTGAGCGCAGCCGCCACAAAGGTGGTGAGCATGTACAGCCAGACCACCGTACCAAAGCGGCGGTCCAGCTTGGAGGAGCCCTGCGCCAGTGCACTGGCAACAATAACAAACACCAGCACCGGTGCAACGCCTTTCAGCGCGCCGACAAACAGGTTGCCGAATTCTTCGATCCATGCAGCACCGGGGCAGATCAAAGCCAGCACCGAACCGACCACCAGGCCGATTGCAATGCGCAGGATCAGGCTGGTGGAGTTGTACTTGGCAGCCAGCGTTTTGGCCGCTTTTGTGAGTTGATTCATAACGATTCCTCTTCCCTATTTTAATTGGGTTTGGCAGATGTTCCGCACCTGCCCATTCCGCAGCCGCCCGCACAAACGGTTTCGCGGAATGTTTTCCATTATACCGCAATCGTTCAAGATTGCAAGAGGCGGACAGGTGTGCCCTGTGGAAAAACAATCTATTTTTATCGTTGATACGAAGTAAAAAATATTTAAAAAATGTTTTTGTGGACAATATATCTGTGTTCCGTCCGTGGACATTTCGTTGTATGAAAGAGGGCAGCATACGAATACACTGCCCTTTTATCTTGCTTTATTGGGAACACGGTTTAGAGCCAGATTCAGGGCCACAGGGAAACGCAGGCATATGGAAATTTGCCTGACAGCTTGTGGTAAACCTTCATATGGCCTTTTTCCCTCACTGATACCGGAGCGGTAATCATCTCTCTGCTTTTGGCAGGGCAATAAACAACTTAAAAGCCAAGACAAAGAAAAAGAGCCTCAAGCCAAAGCTTGAAGCTCTTTGGTGCGAGTAGTGATACAGCATTTTTTGAAAACCATCGTAGTACAATTTGTTTTTGAGGTCATCGGATAGCAACTTGCTTGTATCGCACCCCGATGGGCAGCTGTGTTTGAAATCCAGTTGCCTTTTATATACCACACAACCTAAAAATTATCAAGTACGCGCAGCGTTCACTTCTCCCATCACCGGGAGCAAATGGACGCTGCTTTTTTTGTTTGCAACGAAAGGAGGCATCCGTGAAATGGCAGTTTTTCGGGTAGAAAAGAACAGCGGCTACACGGTCATGTCAAACCACCACCTGCGGAACAGGGCCTTGTCCCTGAAAGCCAAGGGCTTACTCTCCCAAATGCTCTCCCTGCCGGAAGATTGGGACTACACCCTGCAAGGGCTGGCCCGTATCAACCGGGAAAGCATAGACGCGATTCGGCAGGCTATCCGGGAACTGGAACAGGCAGGCTACATCCAGCGTTCCAGAGAACGGGACGAGAAAGGACGGCTGCGCGGTGCAGACTATGTGATCTTCGAGCTGCCGCAGCCTGTTCCTGCATCGGTTTCACCTACATTGGAAAATCCAACGTTGGAGAATCCCACGCAGGAAAACCCTACGTTGGAAAATCCAATGCAATTAAATAAAGATAAACTAATTACAGAAAAACAAAAGAAAGAGGGATTAAATACCGATTCCATTCCTATCCATTCCCCAAACCCCTTGCCTTTGAACGAGAACGAGGCAGCGGCACCGCCGCCGGAACGGACAGGAAGCCGAAAGGAAGCGGCCTATCAAATCTACCGGGACCTGATTTTGGAGAACATCGAGTATGACACCCTCATCCAGAATCCCCGGATAGACCGGGAGCAGCTGGACGAGATCGTGGACATCCTGCTGGAAACGGTCTGCACTTCCCGCAAGTCCATCCGGGTGGCCGGGGACGATTACCCGGCAGAGTTGGTCAAGGCGAAATTCTTGAAGCTGGACAGCCATCACATCGAGTTCGTCATGGACTGCCTGCGGGACAACACCACCAAAGTCCGCAACATCAAGCAATACCTGCGGGCCATGCTGTTCAACGCCCCCAGCACCATCAACAGCTACTATGCGTCCCTTGTGGCGCACGATATGGCGCAGCCTGATTGGGGCCGCCCGCCCAACAACTGACCGAAAGGAGCGTCCACCCATGAGAACCCTTTACCTGCGGCGGCTGGTGGTTCCACCCTAGCTGCCGCTCTGAATTTTCTGCAACAAGGAGGGATTCATATTGCAGGAAGAAGTCACCCAGAAAACTATTGCCCTGTCCATGAAAACGGGCAAGCTCACCGCCCAAGCGTTGCAAGCTGCCCTGAAAAAATATTTGCAGCACCGGGCCAAGGGACCAAAGCTGCATCATGGCAAGCAAAGCCTGAAACAGCTGAAAGCTCACGGCGCGGCTCTGACCAATATTGAAGTCACGGAGGCGAACGTCGGGGCATTCAAACCCTGCGCCAAGAAGTACGGCGTGGACTTCACCTTACGCAAGGACAAGACCACCCAGCCGCCCCACTACATCGTGATCTTCAAGGCCAAGGATGCGGACAATCTGGAACAGGCGTTCCGGGAGTTCACGGCCAAAACGCTCTCCAAGGAGCAGCGGCCCTCCATCCGCAAGGTGCTGACCGCAGCCAAGCAGAAAGCGGCCCAGCAGCCGAAACGCGCCAAAGAAAAAATCAAGCAAAGGGGGCTGGAACGATGAAGCCTGAACTGAAAAAGCTGCTGGTGCTGAATCTGCCGTATCTGCTGTTCGTGTACCTGTTCGCCAAATGCGGGCAGGCGTACCGTCTGGCGGCGGGCGCGGATGCTTCGGCAAAGCTGCTCCACCTGACGGGCGGCATCTCTGTCGCCTTTGCAAGCCCGCTGCCCAGCCTGCATCCGTTTGATTTGTGCGTGGGCCTTGCTGGGGCGGTGGCTGTCCGGCTCATCGTGTACAGCAAAGGCAAGAACGCCAAGAAGTATCGCAAGGGTGAAGAATACGGCTCTGCCCGGTGGGGCACCGCCAAGGACATTGCCCCGTACATCGACCCCAAGTTTGAAAACAACATCCTGCTGACCCAGACCGAACGCCTGACCATGACCGGGCGGCCCAAAGACCCCAAGACGGCCCGGAACAAGAATGTGCTGGTGATCGGCGGCTCCGGCAGCGGCAAAACCCGCTTCTATGTGAAGCCCAACCTCATGCAATGTTTCCCCACTTCCGATTATCCCACCTCATTCGTGGTCACTGACCCGAAAGGGACTCTGGTTCTGGAAACGGGCCAAATGTTCCAGCGGGCAGGCTACCGGGTGAAAATCCTGAACACGATAAACTTTTCCAAGTCCATGAAGTACAACCCCTTTGTTTACATCCACTCGGAAAAGGACGTGCTGAAGCTGGTGAATACCCTTATTGCCAACACCAAGGGCGAGGGTGAGAAATCAGCAGAAGATTTTTGGGTGAAGTCGGAACGGCTGTTCTACACCGCGCTTATCGGCTACATCTGGTACGAGGCCCCGGCAGAAGAAATGAACTTCACCACCCTGCTGGAAATGATAAACGCCAGTGAAGCCCGCGAGGATGACCCGGACTTTCAAAGCCCGGTGGACCTCATGTTTGAGCGGCTGGAACAGAAAGACCCGGACCACTTCGCTGTCCGGCAGTACAAAAAGTTCTTGCTGTCGGCGGGCAAGACCCGTTCCTCCATCCTGATAAGCTGCGGTGCCCGTTTAGCCCCGTTTGACATCCGGGAAGTGCGTGAACTGATGGAGGACGATGAAATGGAGCTGGACACCATCGGGGATGAAAAGACGGTATTGTTCCTGATTATGAGCGACACGGACACCACCTTCAACTTCATTCTTGCCATGCTTCAAAGCCAGCTTATCAACCTGCTGTGTGACCGTGCGGATGATAAATACGGCGGTCGGCTGCCTGTCCATGTACGGCTGATTCTGGACGAGTTCGCCAACATCGGGCAGATTCCCAACTTCGACAAGCTGATCGCCACCATCCGCAGCCGGGAAATCTCGGCATCCATCATTTTGCAGAGCCAGTCGCAGCTGAAAGCCATCTACAAGGATGCGGCCGAAATCATTTCGGACAACTGCGATTCTGTTCTCTTTTTGAGTGGGCGGGGCAAGAATGCCAAAGAGATCTCCGATGCGCTGGGGAAAGAGACCATCGACAGTTTCAACACCAGCGAGAACCGGGGCTCTCAAATCTCCCATGGACTGAACTATCAAAAATTAGGAAAGGCGTTGATGTCAGAGGACGAAATTGCAATCATGGACGGCGGCAGATGTATTTTGCAGCTGCGGGGTGTGAGGCCGTTCTTCTCGGAGAAGTTCGACATCACCAAGCACCCGCACTACAAGTACCTTGCGGACGCGGACAAGAAAAACACCTTTGATGTGGACAGGTTCTTATCCACCCTGCGCCGGAAACGGCAGCAGGTAGTCGCACAGGACGAAAGTTTTGACCTGTACGAAATCGACCTGTCGGATGAAAATGCAGCCGAATAATTTTATTTTTGAGTGCCACAGAACAAGCGGCAGAAAGTGAGGACCTTATGGAATTTTTCAACAGCGCAGTCGATACTTTGCAGACGATCGTGGTCGGTCTGGGCGGTGCCCTGTGTGTCTGGGGCGGCATCAACCTGTTGGAGGGTTATGGACAGGATAACCCCGGCAGCAAGAGCCAGGGCGTGAAGCAGCTGGTCGCGGGCGGCGGCGTTGCCCTGATCGGCGTGACCCTTGTCCCGCTGCTGTCCGGGCTGCTGGGCTAACCTCAACTTATCCGTACATCCACCTTTGAGACCCCACCGCGCTCTCCCGCTCACATGGGAGGGCGCGGGAAAGGAGGTATCTTTGCTTGATTAGTGAGATCATCGAGAAATGGATAAAAGGCATTTTGATAGATGGCATCACGGGCAACCTCTCCGGCCTGTTCGACAACGTGAACGCCAAGGTGGGCGAAATCGCTTCGGACGTTGGTTCTACCCCGCAGGCATGGAACAGCGGCATTTTCAATATGCTGCGCAGTCTTTCCGAAACGGTAGTGCTGCCCATTGCAGCGGCCATCCTTGCCCTTGTGATGTGCCATGAGCTTATCCAGATGATTACCGAAAAGAACAATATGCACGACTTCGATACTTCCATGTTCTTCCGCTGGATTTTCAAGTCTGCCTTTGCCATCCTCATAGTCAGCAACACATGGAATATCGTCATGGGTGTGTTCGATGCCACCCAGAGCGTTGTCAACCAAAGTTCCGGCGTTATCATCGGTGAAACATCCATCCACTTTGACCGCCTGATACCCGGACTGGAATTTCAGCTGGAAAGCATGACCATCGGCAGTCTGCTCAGCCTGTGGTTCCAGACCCTTGTGGTGGGCCTGACCATGAACATCCTGTCCATCTGCATCTTCCTTGTGACCTACGGCCGCATGATTGAGATTTACGTTGTGACCGCACTGGGGCCTATCCCGCTGGCGACCATGGGCAGCAGCGAGTGGCGCAGCACCGGGCAGAACTATTTGAAATCGCTTTTGGCGTTAGGCTTCCAAGCGTTCCTGATTATGATTGTCGTGGGCATCTATGCGGTGCTGATACGCAACATTTCAGGTGCAGCGGACATTGCCGGGGCCATCTGGGGCTGCATGGGCTACACCGTGCTACTCTGTTTCTGTCTGTTCAAGACCGGCAGCATCAGCAAGTCGGTGTTTGGTGCCCACTAAGGCCGAGAAAGGAAAAACGTATGGCGTATGTGACCGTTCCCAAAGATTTGACCCATGTAAAATCCAAAGTCTTATTCGGGCTGACCAAGCGGCAGCTGGTCTGCTTCGGCGGCGCGCTCCTCACGGGCGGGCCGCTTTATTTTTTGACCCGGGACTATCTTTCCAACAGCGCGGCGGCCCTGCTGATGATTTTTGCCATGCTGCCGGGGCTGCTGTTCGCTCTGTTCGAGCGGCACGGCCAGCCCCTTGAAGTGGTGATTCAGCAAATGATTCAGTGCTGCTTTATCCGTCCCAAGGAAAGGCCCTATCAGACCAACAATGCTTACGCCGCCCTTGTGCGGCAATACCAAATGGAACAGGAGGTAAAGGCCATTGTCCAGAAAAACGACACCCCGCGAGACCGAAAAGCCCAAAAAGCTCACCCGCGCCCAGAAAAAAGAAATTGATGCCGTTATCCGCAAGTACAAGGGTGACGGCAAGCCCCGCACGGCACAGGCCACCATCCCGTATGAGGCCATCTACCAGGACGGTGTGTGCCGCATTGACCGACGCACATTCTCCAAGTGCATTGCCTTTGAGGACATCAGTTATCAGCTGGCCCAGCCGGAAACAAGAACCGCCATCTTTGAACACCTGTGCGACCTCTACAACTATGTGGATGCCTCCATCCATGTGCAGCTTTCGTTTTTGAATCGCAAGGTTGACCCGGTGCAGTACGCAAAAAGTTTTGAGATCGCACCGCAGGGGGATGATTTTGACGACATCCGCGCCGAGTACACCGCCATCCTGCAAAAGCAGCTTGCCAGCGGAAACAACGGCATTGTCAAAACCAAGTACCTGACCTTCACCATCGAGGCCGACAGCCTGAAAACTGCGCGGGCTCGGCTGACCCGCATTGGCCTTGACCTGCTGGGCTACTTCAAGACTATAGGCTGCACGGCGCACGTCATGGACGGGCAGGAGCGTTTGGAGGTGCTGCACGGCATCTTCCACCCGGACGGCGAACCGTTCCGTTTTGACTGGGACTGGCTGGCACCCTCCGGCCTGTCCACTAAGGATTTTGTGGCCCCGTCCTCCCTCTGCTTCGGCACGGCCAAGACCTTTGGGTTGGGCGGCAAGTATGGAGCCGTGAGTTTTTTACAAATCCTTGCGCCGGAACTTTCGGACGAAATGCTGGCCGACTTCCTCAAAACGGAAAGCGGGATTCTCGTCAATCTCCATGTGCAGGCCATCGACCAGACCGAGGCCATCAAAACCATCAAGCGGAAGATCACAGACCTTGACGCCATGAAGATTCAGGAGCAGAAAAAGGCTGTCCGTTCCGGGTACGACATGGACATCCTGCCCAGCGACCTTGCCACTTACGGCGAGGACGCCAAAAAGCTGCTGAACAAATTGCAGACCCGGAACGAACGGCTTTTCATGCTGACCTTTCTTGTGCTGAATGTGGCCGACACCAAGCAAAAGCTGGGCAACGATGTGTTCCAAGCCGCAGGTGTGGCACAGAAGTATAACTGCTCGCTTGTCCGGCTGGACTACCAGCAGGAACAGGGCCTTGTGTCCAGCCTGCCGCTGGGCATCAACCAGATAAAGATTCAGCGCAGCCTTACCACCTCCAACGTGGCGGTGTTCGTGCCCTTTGTGACGCAGGAGCTTTTCCAGAGCGGCGCGGCCATGTACTACGGCATCAACGCAAAATCCCACAACATGATCATGCTGGACCGCAAGCAGGCCCGGTGTCCCAACGGCCTAAAGCTGGGCACGCCCGGCAGCGGCAAATCCATGAGCTGCAAGTCTGAAATCGTCAGTGTGTTTTTAACGACTGCTGACGATATTTTTATTTCAGACCCAGAGGCCGAGTATTATCCGCTGGTCAAGCGGCTGCATGGGCAGGTCATTAAACTTTCGCCCACCAGCAAGGACTATGTGAATCCTCTGGACATCAACCTGAACTACTCCGAAGATGACAGCCCGCTGGCCTTGAAGTCGGATTTTGTGCTGTCGTTCTGTGAGCTGGTCATGGGCGGTAAAACAGGTCTGGAAGCGATTGAGCGCACCGTGATAGACCGTGCCGTGAAAGCCATCTACCGCCCCTATCTGGCGAATCCCAGCCCAGAGAATATGCCGATTTTATCTGACCTCCACCAAGCCCTGCTCGACCAGCACTTGCCGGAAGCGGACCGGGTAGCGCAGGCATTGGACTTGTATGTGTCCGGCTCGCTGAATGTGTTTAATCACAAAACGAATGTGGACATCCACAACCGGCTTGTGGCCTTTGACATCAAAGAGTTAGGCAAGCAGTTAAAAAAATTAGGGATGCTCATTATCCAAGACCAGATATGGGGCCGCGTCACCCAGAACCGCAGCCAAGGCCGGGCCACATGGTATTTTGCAGACGAGTTCCACCTTTTGCTGAAAGAGGAACAGACCGCCGCGTACAGTGCCGAGATTTGGAAGCGCTTCCGCAAATGGGGCGGCGTGCCCACAGGTGCCACCCAAAATGTGAAGGACCTTCTTTCTTCCCCGGAGATCGAGAACATTCTGGAAAACAGCGACTTCATCACGCTGCTGAATCAGGCATCCGGCGACCGCAAAATCCTTTCGGAACGGCTGAACCTCTCCGCAGACCAGCAGAAGTACATCGACAATTCCGAACCCGGCGAGGGCCTTTTGATCTTTGAAAATGTGGTGCTGCCCTTTACCAACCCCATCCCGAAAAACACCGAGCTTTACAAGATTATGACGACCCGGTTAGACGAAGTTCCGATGGCAGAAAAATCGACATACTAAAACAGGAACGCTATCATTTTATGGAAGGATGTGCTAAAATATAATGGGAAAGGGGTAATCTCATGGAGAATCACGAAATATTAGCTCCTGCTTTACAAAAATTCTATAGCGCATTAAAATCGCTCGATGAATTTGGCCGATATGGTAATTTTTTTGATGATGTTTCAAACTTGGACAAATTCTTTTCTGAGTTCAGAAATATTACATTCGTTATACAAAAAAACTTAAAGACGGAGGAAAACAAAAAAACATACGAGGAACTGCGCGATAGCCTTTTGTCGGGCGATACATTGAAATGGTTTATCAACACGCGAAACAAAACAACCAAAGAGAGACCATTTGAACTGAAAAAAGAGCTTGCTATTGATTTGTATTTACCTCATGGCCTATACACATTAAAAGATTCGCGCCTTGTTGTTGATGTGGATGCATCGTTTAACGACGCATTGGATTATATTCGTTCTGTATGTTTTGAAAACCTAGGATTGGTAGAGGTGTTTTTTACTTCAAGAATTACTTTCCGAGAAGCAAATGATACACTCGATCTTTATCCCAAAATCAGAGATGGCATTGCACAGATGAATCAATTTTTAGAGGAAATAGGGAAACATTTTCCATGTGACTGTGAAATATGCCAAGCTCTTAAATGTAAAATTGAAACACTGTTCCGCAACATACAGTTTAAGGAATTGAATTTCACAAGTGATTACACTTTGGAACTGGGGAAAGAGGCAGTTGAAGGAGAAAAGGCTGCAATGTATTTTTCTATGGGAGACGCAAAGTTTTTTCAGCCCTCCGAACTAAGAGCTACTCTTGATAATCCTATTTTCAAAGATTCCAAAGGATGTTTACGGGAGCTGTTTTTACGATTTTCCTCCATGCATACTGTAATATTTCAAATGCAGGAGCATGACATCATGCCTGTTTTTATGCTGGTCTACGATGACCAGACCTATCGTATGATACCTTTTGTTGCAACAACAAAGGCAACCTTTTACCGGAGGGTGTTAGAAATAATAAGTATGCCGGACTTTAATGAAGTAAGTGCTGTGTTCTACTGTGGTGAATACTACCTGTACGATGTTGAACAGCTTCAAGAAATTAACGAAAGGCCTTATTCCGAACGTATTCATAATGCACAAAAGGAAATCTTATCTTTTGTTATGATAGCCAAAGGTGGTGGCGAAATGAGTATAGTATTGGATGAAAGCCGCATTGAAGATATACAATATATATCGGAACAATTCAGGCAGTCTAAATGGTGCAAACCTGATGATGCTGTATCATTTGACTGGCTAAACCCCATTCGTCTAAAGCTGAATTCCTGAATGAGCTTTGAAAGCGTCGCTGAACAAGCGGCGCTTTTCTTATGTCCAAAATAGGAGGTGACGACCCATTGAAAGAGCTGAAAGCTAAACCCAAGGTGACACAGGCCATGACCCGCGACGGCCTCACACTGGAAAATAAGGCCACCGGCGAGGTTGAGAACATTTCCAGCCGGGAGGCTGAACAGGACTATACCCCGGAGGCTGGCGGCACAGCGGAAAAGCTGCTGGAACGGGCCAACGATGCCCATGACCGGCACAAAGCCAAGAAAACCGCAAAACAGGCCGAGGCTACCGCCGCCGAGGGGGAGGCCGCCGCACACCGGCCATCCTCCCGGCTTCAACTGTCCGAGGAAGAACGGGCAGACCCGGCGTTGCAGCCGTATATCCAAAAGGCGGGAGCGAAAGCCGACAAACTGGATGCAGCCCGCGCCGCTCTGCCGAAAAAGCGTGTTCCGGTCAAGGGAGAAGTCTACGATGCTGTCAGCGGCAAGGCGAAATCCACCCTGCGTTTTGAGCAGCAGGACAAAGGCCCGCCCAGACTGAAACCAAACCCGGCCAGCCGCCCACTGTCGGAAGCGTTGCTGTTCGCTCACGGAAAAATCCATGAAGTCGAACACGAAAATGTGGGTGTGGAGGGTGGCCACAAGGGTGAAGAACTGGTGGAGCATCAGACCGCTAAGGTCATCCGCAGCGGCATCCGGCACCACAAGATGAAGCCCTACAAGGCCGTGGAAAAGGCAGAGCGTCAGCTCATGTCTGCCAATGCAGAATACTTTTACCAGAAATCCTTGCGGGACAATCCGCAAATTGCACAGGCGGCCAGCAACCCCATTTCCCGGATGTGGCAGAAACGGCGTATCAAACAGCAGTATGCCAAAGCTGCACGGCAGGCCGGACAAGCCGCCGCGCAGGGTGCAGCCGCCACCGCAGAGAACGGTTTCCGGGTAACGAAGCTGGCGGCCGAGGGCGGCGAACGGGTAGCCGAATTTGCGGCCCGGAACTGGAAAACCATTCTGATCGTGGCGGTGTTCGGTCTGCTGGCTCTGCTCTTGATAACGGGTTTGCAGTCCTGCACCGTGATGGCGGGCACCGCTGGAACCGGCGTGACGGCATCCTCTTACTTTTCCAAGGACAAGGATATGCTGGGTGCAGAGAAAGCCTACGCCAAGCTGGAACAAAAACTGCAACGGTATCTCGACACCTACGAGGCCACCCACAACTACGATGAATACCATTTTTATCTGGACGAAATCGAGCATGACCCCTATGTGCTGATCTCGATTTTGTCCGCGCTCCATGATGGCGTTTTTACATTGGCCGAGGTGCAGGGCGAACTTGAAATGCTCTTTGAAAAGCAGTACATCCTGACCGAGACCGTGACCATGCAGATACGTTACCGCACAAAAATGATGGTCATTATTGGCCCGTATGGTGTGCCGCAAGTTATCACCTACCAAGAACCGTATGAATACTACATCTGCACGGTCAAGCTGAAGAACAAGGATTTATCCCACCTGCCCGTGGAAGTGCTGACCGAAGAACAGCTCAGTGCCTATTCGCTCTATATGCGCACACTGGGCAACCGGCCGGATTTGTTCGGTAAAGCGCAGTACCCCAATGCGTCCACCATCAAGCAGCCCACCTACTACGATATTCCCCCGGAAGCACTAAAGGATGATAAGTTTGCCGCCATGATGGAGGAAGCCACCAAGTACATCGGCTACCCGTATGTGTGGGGCGGCAGTTCGCCCAGCACCAGCTTTGATTGCAGCGGCTACATTTCGTGGGTGCTGAATCACTCCGGCTGGAACATGGGCCGCCAGACCGCGCAGGGCCTTTACAACCTCTGCACTCCTGTTTCGGCGGCGCAGGTCAAACCGGGCGACCTTGTGTTTTTCAAGGGCACCTACGATACCCCCGGCGTGAGCCATTGCGGTATCTATGTAGGCAATTCCATCATGCTGCACTGCGGCGACCCTATCTCTTACACAAACCTCAACTCAAAATATTGGCAGGAACATTTTTACAGCTATGGGCGTTTACCGTGACGCCAGAAAGGATTTTGTATGGCAAAAAGACTTTCCCGCATTGAGCGCGATATTGAACGGCTCAAAGAAAAAATCTCTGAATACCAGCAGCAGTTGAAAGAATTGGAAGCTGCAAAGACTGAACAGGAAAACCTGCAGATCATTCAGCTGGTGCGCAGCATGAACATGAAGCCGGACGAGTTCGCGGCCTTTCTGCGCAGCGGTGCGCTGAACGCTGCACCCACCGTCACCCCGTACCACAAACAGGAGGATGCCGCCAATGAAACCTGATTGGAACCGCCGTTTTGCAGCTGGGCTGCTGGCTATCCTGCTCTGCCTCTGCTCCTTTTCCATTCCCGCTTTTGCAAGCGGCTCTGACCCTGCCCCGGAACCTCTGCCGGAAATTACCGAGGAAGAACCGACTACGGGCGGCATGGAGCCGGAGGGTGTGCCCATCACGCCCAAGGGCAATGCAACACTGGTGGATGACTTTTACGGCGACAAGCAGCTTATCACCGTGACCACCAAGGCCGGGAATTATTTTTACATTCTCATTGACCGTGCCAACGAGGACAAGGAAACGTCCGTTCACTTCCTGAACCAAGTGGACGATGCCGACTTGCTGGCCCTGCTGGATGAAGAACCGCAGGCCGCCGAAGTCTGCACCTGCACGGTGAAATGTGAGGCCGGAAACGTCAACGAAAACTGCCCCTTGTGTGAAAAGAGCCTGCGCAACTGCACGGCCCCGGAAGCGGTGAAAACCGACACCGAAACGCCGCAGGAAAAGCCCAAGTCCAACATGGGCAGTCTGATGATCCTGCTGATGCTGGCTCTGGCGGGCGGTGGTGCGGCCCTCTATTATTTCAAGTTCCGCAAACCCAAGACCGACACCACCGGGCACGATGATCTGGACGAATACGATTTTGGCGAGGACGAAGATGCAGACGAGGAAGAAATCGGTACCTTAACAGAAACAGAGGAAAATTAAAAGGTATCACTCAATCAGAGCGATACCTTAGTATAAATACCCTGATTAGCATTGAGGCGACCGGTTCTCACGACCACCCCAACACTAAAGCACCTCGCTCCCCCCTTAACAATGGAGGGCCAGGGAGTTGCCACAGTTATTGTATATTGGGATTCGGTTGTCTCATTGCGTTAGGGAATCTGGTTAGGCTGTTTCCATCGCATATTTCAAAATTTTCATTATACCAGCGGATAGAATTGTAATCATTCATAACGGGAGATGGAACACCCAGTAAATAACGTGTATGATTATATATTATTCCAAAAGGCATACCATTAAATTGCCTTCCTCTATATAGCCCAACTAACTGCGGAGAACCTCCACAGCTCGAAAGCTCACTGTTCATCAATGAATCACAAAAACACTGAAAAATATTTCGGCTTGTTCCCGCAATACTGCCGTGTTGATAGACACTATAACGGTCGATAAACTCTTCTCTACCAGACCCCGCAGAAAATATCAATGAAGAACTTGACGGATGCAGTGGGAGTTCACTTGTTTCCCAAGAATTTGAACTATGGCTATATGAATAGCGGTATGCATGAAAAGACGAATCCAAATCTCTGCTTATATGATAGATGGTAGATGCACTTCGAGCAAATTGTGGGTATCCTGCAAATTGCGTAACGATTTGATTAAAGATTATTCTGCTTCTCGTTTGACTATCACTGTTTGTAGGAAAAAGCACATGAGTATTATCCAGTCCGACAATTTGAGTCAACACCTGACTGGCAAAAAGGACCTCACCACAATATCCCAAAATATCAGGACTATTGTTCAATGCAAAAAGTTTCTGACCATAGTTATAGGATTCGGGATTTGTCCCCCAAGTGAAACGGCTATCGCTCATTAAATATGCAGAGCAAGGAGAGCGCTCGTCAACTCCTAACCAGCCAATTAGAATAGTCATCTATACTCCTCTCTTAATATTATAACATATATTCTACGAAAGGAAAGAATAAAATGAATCTTGTGATCGCCGAAAAGCCCAGTGTAGCCCGCAGCATCGCCGCCGTGATTGGGGCCACTGAAAAGCAAAACGGCTACTGGCAGGGCGGCGGGTATCTGGTCAGCTGGTGCATCGGGCATCTGGTGTCCTTTGCCGAGGCGGGCCAGTACGATGAAAAATACTGTAAGTGGAAGTATGAAGATTTGCCCATCCTGCCCCAGCCGTGGCAGTTCATTGTCCCGGACGAAAAGAAACAGCAGTTTGAAATTGTGCGCTCTCTGCTCAACCGCCCGGATGTGGACAGTGTGACCGCCGCGACCGATGCAGGCCGGGAGGGAGAACTGATTTTCCGTTTCGTCTACCAAATGGCCGGTTGCACAAAACCTGTGAAGCGGCTCTGGATTTCCAGCATGGAGGATGCCGCTATCCGGGAGGGCTTTGCAAACCTGCGTCCGGATTCGGATTATGATGCTCTGTATCAATCGGCCCTCTGCCGTGCAAAGGCGGATTGGCTGGTGGGTATCAATGCAACGCGACTGTTTTCGGTGCTGTATCACAAAACCCTGACGGTAGGCCGGGTGCAGACCCCGACGCTGAAAATGCTGGTGGACCGGGATGCAAAAATTCTGCGCTTCCAAAAAGAAAAGTATTACACGGTCGGCATCCAGTCCGGCAGCTTGAAAGCGGACAGTGGGCGCATTGCCAGCATGGACGAGGCCAACACTTTGAAAGCTACTTGTGCCGGAACATCTGCCATCTGTACTTCTATCAAGCGTGAGAGAAAGGCAGAACAGCCGCCTAAGCTCTATGACCTGACGGCCTTGCAGCGGGAGGCAAACCGTCTGTTCGGTTTCACGGCCAAGCAGACCCTTGATTACGCCCAGCAGCTTTACGAAAAGAAACTGCTGACCTATCCCCGCACGGACAGCCAATATCTGACCGAGGACATGGGCCAGACAGCACAACATCTTGTGTCTGATCTGCTGGGGCTGCTGCCCTTTGCCCAATGGATTGACTTAACCCCGGATGTGGAACGGGTGCTGAACAGCAAAAAGGTATCAGACCACCACGCCATCATCCCCACGTCCGAATTTGTAAAACAGGGCTTCACCGGCCTTGCGGAAAGTGAGTGCAAGCTGATGAATCTTGTCTGCGCCAAGCTGCTCTGCGCCGTGGCTGTACCCCATGAATACGAAACCGTGACCGCTGTGTTCTCCTGTTTCGGGAACGAGTTCGCCGCCAAAGGAAAGACTGTGCTTGTCCCCGGTTGGAAAGAGATCGACCAGAGGTTCCGCTCCACCCTGAAAGCAGACGGCGAAGAAGAAACGGAAAACCTGAACACCCTGCCGGAACTGACCGAGGGACAAAGTTATTCTGTTGTATCTGATATTTCGGAACATTTCACGTCCCCGCCGAAAGCCTACACGGAAGATACACTCCTGTCAGCAATGGAGCGGGCAGGGGCCGAGGATATGCCGGAGGACAAGGTGAATTCCTCCGCAGGAGCAAGAGAGGGTGGCCTGGGCCAAGCGGAACGTAAAGGGCTGGGCACTCCGGCCACCCGTGCCGCGATTCTGGAAAAGCTGGTGCAAATGGGCTTTGTGCAGCGCAAGGGCAAACAGCTTGTCCCCACCAAGGACGGCATCAATCTGGCGGTGGTTCTGCCGGAAAGCCTGACCTCTCCCGTCCTGACCGCCGAATGGGAAAACCGCCTGACCGAGATTGCCAAGGGCAATGCAGACGCGGACGAGTTCATGGCCGAAATTGAAGCGCAGGTGCGCCAGCTGGTCAAGACCTATTCTTGTATCAGTGCAGATAAGCAAAACCTGTTCCAGTCGGAACGGGTTATCATCGGCAAGTGTCCCCGGTGTGGTGAAAACGTCTACGAGGGCAAGAAAAACTTCTACTGCGGAAATCGTGGCTGTCAGTTCGTAATGTGGAAGAATGACCGCTTCTTTGAGCAGCGAAAAAAGGCGTTCACCCCGAAGATCGCCGCCGCTCTGCTCAAAAACGGTAAGGCAAAGGTAAAGGGCCTCTACTCCGAAAAAACAGGCAAAACCTATGATGCAACGGTGCTTCTAGCAGATACGGGAGGCAAGTACGTCAATTACCGGGTAGAGCGCAAAGAGTAAGGCAAAAATACGAGGGCCGGTTATGGTAAGGTGAAGCATTCATTTTGCCATAACCGGCTCTCTCTATCCGTAGGATAGCAAAAAAAGGAGTGTGACCAAATGAGCGAATTATTTTCCATCCAGCTGCAAAATCGGCAGCAGCAAGGCAGGGATGGCGTCTGGCTGGACCTGCCCACTACAACCGAACAGGTACAAGCGGCCCTGCGGCAAATCGGCATTTCTTCCGATAACCCGCAGGGCCTTTTCATTTCCGGCTACTTTGCTGAGGAAGAAAAACGTATTGCGATTCCCTACAACATGGTGCTGGCATCCAGTGTGGACGAGCTGAACTTTCTTGCCGCACGGCTGGAAACGCTCTCTGCGGGGGAACGCGCAGAGTTGAACGCCGCCCTGCAAACTCCGCAAGGTGAGCTTTCCAGCATCGGGAGAATCACGGACTTTCCCGAAAACGTGGAATATTATGTGCATCTGCCGGATGTGCGCGGGCCTGTTCAGCTGGGCGACTACTATCTGAACCGTTCCGGCATGGTGGATATGCCGGACGAATGGAAAGGCGGCATCGACACGGCACAGTTTGGCCGGTATGTGGCCCATCAGGAGCAGGGTGCGTTCACCCAGTACGGCTACCTTGTCAAAAGCGGGGACGAGTGGCAGAAAGTCCACGAGGGGCAGCCTGTGCCAGAGGAATACCGGGTGCTGTCATTTCCTGCGCCGGAAATCCTGCGGGATGCAGCCAACATCCCGCCGCCTGTTCAGCCTGAAATGGAACCGCAGAAAGTTATTCCCATTATCCTGAACGGCAAGGATAGCGCAGAGCGAATGAAAGAAATTACGGACCGGCTGGAAACAGGAATTCAGCAGTTGTTCGACAGCGACCGCTACAAAGCCTACCTCACCACGCTGGCGAAATTCCACAATTACAGCTTCAACAACACCCTGCTGATTGCCATGCAGGGCGGGCAGCTGGTGGCGGGCTTCAACAAGTGGAAAGACACGTTTCACCGTACCGTGAAAAAGGGCGAAAAGGGCATCAAGATTCTTGCTCCCGCGCCCTACAAGGTCAAGCAGAAGATGGAAAAGCTGGACGAACAGGGCAAGCCGATTCTGGGCAAGGACGGCAAGCCGCTGACCGAAGAAAAGACCGTGCAGATTCCAGCCTTCAAGGTGGTGTCCGTGTTCGATGTCAGCCAGACCGAGGGCGAACCGCTGCCCTCTATCGCGGTGAATGAACTGCCCGGCAGCGTGCAGGACTACCAAGATTTTTTCAAGGCATTGGAGCAGTCATCCCCGGTGCCCATCGGGTTTGAGGACATCGAGGGCGGGGCGCACGGTTACTTCCACCTGCTTGACAAACGCATTGCCATTCAAGAGGGCATGAGCCAGTTACAGACCATCAAGACGGCCATCCACGAGATTGCCCACGCCAAGCTCCACGCCATCGACCCCAACGACCCGGAACAGACCAACCGCCCGGACAGCCGCACCCGCGAGGTGCAGGCCGAAAGTGTGGCCTATGCCGTCTGCCAGCACTATGGGCTGGACACGTCCGAGTATTCGTTTGGCTATGTAGCTGGGTGGAGTTCTGGCCGGGAACTGGCCGAACTGAAAGCCTCTCTGGAAATTATTCGCAGCGCGGCCCATGAGTTGATCTCCGCACTGGACGAACATCTGGCCGAATTGCGCCAGCAGCGGGAAGCAGACCTTTCCGCTGCACAGGAGGTCGCATTTGCATTGGATAACGGCAACACCCTGTTCATCCAGACCTGTGATTCCGGCTATGACTACACCCTATACAGCCCGGACAAAAAGGCTCTGGACGGAGGCCAGCTGGACGCGCCCGGTCTGACCCTGCCGGATGCCGGGCAGGAAGCACTTAATCTGCTGGGGCAGACAGCCGCGGTGGCGGAAGTTCTGTTGGGTGATAAGCTGGCGGCGTTCCAAGAGGCGGAGGAAAAAGCAAATGAACTTTCTGCCCCGGAAGCAGAAAAAGCCGCTGCGACAGATTTATCCGCAGAGCCTACGGTCACGATTCTGTGGAGTGAAAGCGACAAGCTGCAGGACGGCGAAATCATGCCGCTGTCTGTGGCAAATCGCGTTTTTGAAGAACTGGACACCGCCCAGCACACAGACCGGGAAAAGGATGGTTACGAGGGTGGCTGGTACGACAAGACCGCGTTCCGCATTGATTTTACCCTGAACGGCCAGCCGGATAACTACGAGGGACGGCAGGATTTCGGTGATGGTGACGGCTCTCTGACTCAGCACATCCAGAGCTACCATGAATACTACACCAAGGATGAAAACTGGAAGAATTTTGTGCTGCACAACAAAGGAACGGAAGCGTGGGAACAGGACAAGGCAGAGCGGGAAATGATACTGACCGAGTTTATCCCGTACCTCAAACAGCATTGCAATCTTTCCGCTATGGAGCAGACGGCTACCGCCGCTTTGCGGGAGGGACAGAACATTTCGCCGGAACAGGCTGCCTATTACAACACTGTTGTGGCCTATGTGCAGGACTGCCGTCCGCTGCTTAACCAAGGTCAGTATAACTTGCCGGAACCGCCCAAGCTGGCTGACTTTGACCAGAGCTTGCAGGACTACAAGGCGCAGGTACAGTCCGAGATCGCGCAGGAAGCGGCCGATGCTGGAATGACGGTGGAGGAATATGCAGCGGCAGGTTTTGAGGCACCGCAGCAGGACAGCTTTTCCATTTACCAGCTGCGCAATGAGGATTCCACCCGTGATTACCGTTTTGAGCCCTACGACCGCCTGCAAGCCGCTGGCCGAACCGTGGATAAGGCAAACTATATGGAGGTGTATGCCGCGCCGCTGACTGCTGGTACCACGTTGGAGGACATCTACCGCACATTCAATATAGACCATCCAGCAGACTTCAAGGGACACTCGCTGTCTGTTTCGGATGTAGTGGTGCTGCACCAGAACGGGCAGGACACCGCCCACTACTGCGACAGTGTGGGCTTCCAGCAGGTGCCGGAGTTCTTACGGGAAAATCCGCTGCGCACCGCAGAACTTTCCACCGAACAAAACGAAAATATGATTGATGGCGTGCTGAACAATGCGCCCTCTCTGGGCGAATTGGAGGCCAAAGCAAAGGCCGGAGAACAAATTTCTCTGACGGACCTTGCCGCCGCAGTCAAGGCCGAGGAAAAGGCACCGAAAGCCAAGAAGTCCCGCGCCGCAAAACCGAAAAAGCCGTCCATCCGGGCACAGCTGGATGCCGCAAAAAAGGAGCAGAGCAAGCAAACGCAGCCACGGGAAAAGACAAAGGAATTGGAGGTATAAGCCGTGCAAAAATTTGAAAATATGGATGTGATCGCTGCGCTGGAAGCCATTATGCACCAGAACACCGCATACTATCAGAGCGATTTTGCCTTTGACATCAAAATGCTGCGGGAGGCCGCCCGCAGCGACCAGCCGGAAGATAAGCTGCTGTTGTGGCTGTCCCGGCCCTCTGGAACATTCTGCTTCCGGGAACGGGATGTGCTGCTCAAAGATACCCAAGCCTACAACACATGGAAATTTTGCGGTGAACAGACCCATGACAGGATTCTTGCCTATGCAGTGGAGTTGACCGGTGCGGCCAACGGAACCGTGCAAGGCAATCTGTATGAACTGGACTACCAGCAGCATTTCCAGCATATCCGGGATGCCGCTCTGCCCGTAGGTGCCAATCGCCTGATCTACGAAAGTGGGATGCGGGAAATTGGCTCCAAAGAGCATTTCGACAGCCGCTCGGACAAATATTTTGGAGAGTTCGTGCGGTATGAAATGCAACCCCGTGACCCGGAACTTCTGCAAGCGGCCATCCGGCAGGAGCAGCGCGGCCGGGAACCGGCACGGCCCGGTGATTTCAAAGAACATCTTGCGGAACTGCACACTGGGCTGATCGAGGCCGAGGCGCAGCGTATCGCGGCAGATATGAAGCGGCTGGCTGCTCCCAACAGCCCGGACAAAAATCATTTTATGGTGGAGGTATCGCCCTACTTCACCAAACTGGCATCCAGCCGGGACACGGACCAGCTGCTTGCCATGCTGCCGTACAAATCCCTGCGCCTGTCCAGCGTGAAAGACCGTTTCGGCATCTACGCGCTGATTGATAAAAACGAGAACCGGGACAAGTGCATTCGCAAGCCCCGCACTTCCGTCCGCAAACAGCTTTCCGAAACAAAACAGGCTGCCAGCCCGAAAAAGGCAGCGGCCCGCAGCAAGCAACATGAAATGGAGGTCTGACACATGAATTTTAGCGTGGAAGAAGAAAATTTGATCTGTATGTACCACACCTCTGACCGCCGCCGAACGATGGCGCGGATGCTGACCGCCCTGCCGGACATGGACACGGAAATGCGGCGGCTGGCAAACGGCACCATTGCAAAGTTGGAGCACATGACCGATGTTGACTTTGACGGACAGCGGTTTGATTTTACGGGTGAATAATACCGCCAGCTTAACAATGGCACATTGTTTTCAGTGAAAGTAATGTGCCATTGTCAACACAGAAATAGCCGGACACGGTGGCCTTGGGGTTGCTGTGTCCGGCTATTTTTCATGTATCAGTCTTTATCTTTTTTCTCGGTGGGATTTTCCGGCAGTTCGGCGGCATCTTCTACAATGTCGGTCACAAGCTGCTGGAAGTCAAACGCATTCTTTTCTGTGATAACGGGTTTGCCGGTTTCCGCTTCAAGAGCCTGCCGCGCAATGCCGGCCACCTTGCCGCCGCGTTTGGCAACCTGCTTGTTTTCTTCAAAGGTCTGCGGCTTTGCAGTCTTGGAAATATCCGTAGTGGAGGCTTCGGCCAGCATGGTCAGAACAAGCTCTAAATCGGTCATATTGTCACGGAGATTTTCTTTCGTCAGACCTTTCAGCCGCTTGTACTGCCCTGTGGTCATGCCAGACCATGCGCGGGAGATTTCATCGGTCAGGATAGCATACTCCTTGCCCTTTTGTACTCCGCGCTTCTTCCATTCATCCGTCAGTTCGTTTCGGATACGGATTGCCAAAAGCCGCTGGTGAATCCATTCTTCGGAGTAGCCTTTCTTCAAATAGGTATCAAGCGCACGGTCAATGGCCTGCTCCGGGTCGATTGTTTCCTCGATGCGTTCTTTGCCTACCATTGCCAGCCATGCCTTGAACGGTTCAGCTTTCGGAGATGGGATTGACTGGATGATGCGCAGGAGCTGTTCGGTGTTAGCAACATCCGTTTTGCGCTTTTTGCCGTCAGGAGCGGTCATTTTCAAACCATTACAATTTGTAATGGTTTCATTTCCTTCGTCTTTAAGACGCTTTTTTAGAACGCGCCAATAGTTCTGTGGGTCTGCGCTGTCAGTCAGAACAGCAATCACATCAACGATGGCAAAATACCATTCTTCCTTTTCTGCATCCCATGCAGTGCGGATTTTCTGATCTTCAAAAAGCTGGATAGAGCTGTTATCGTTCACTTCTGCCATAGAGGGTTCCTCGCTTTCGTTGTCTAAGTCTATTTTACATGATTTCGGGCGGAAACGCCACCCGGTCTAAGCGTTTGGAATTCAAAAATCCGAACAATATTTTGTGCAGATTTACCGTTCCTGCATCTGCTCCTTTCCCGGTGCTATCCGCAGAATGCCGTCCACATTCTGCTTTATGATGCCATACTCCTGCATCTGGCGTTTGATTTCGGCGTACTGCTGTTGCAGTTGCTTTTTCTGCTCGGTTAGTTGCTTATACTCGGCTTTCAGGGCGTAGAGGTCGGGCCGCTTTTGAAAGCCCTGCTCTTTCAGGGCCTTGGCCGCAGCTTCATAGAGAATCAGGGTGCCCTCGTGCTTGTGCCGGAACTGCTTTTTGTCAGCAGCCTGCTGATATTCCTGCACCAGTGGGCGCAGTTCCTTACAGGTGGTGACATCCTTTATCAGCACGGCCATTTCAGCAAGTCGACGCTCTGCTGTTTTCAGCGCGGCGGCCGCTTCGGTGCTGGCGGCGGTGATCTCGGCCACCCGGCTTTCCAAATCCGGGTAACTATCAATTTCATGCTCCGTCAGAAAGTTCAGCGTCCGGGCAGCTTGTTTCAAGTTGTGGAGCTTTGCCCACTTCTCATACCCTGCGGACTGCTGGGCCTTGATGCTGTTTTCCAAATCAATCCGCAGAGAAATTTTGCGGGTTTCTTTGGGCTTCCGCTCCGCAAACCGCCCTTTGATGCGCTCGGTGATAGCTTCCTCGGTGTAGGCTTCGCCCAGCGTTTTGCAGCGGGTGAACCGTTCCTGTCCGGGCGCACGGAACGAAACATACTTGCCACGCTTGACCTCGTAGCCCTGCTCCTGCAGGAGCCGCAGAAAATCGTCAAAATCCTTGGCCTGCGGGATGGCTGCATCTATGGCGGCTTTCAGCTTCGCCTTCCAACTCGTGCCCTTGCGGTGCGCGTCCCACTCGGCATAGCTCTTGCCCCGGTCTTGGCCGGGCATCACTACGGACAGGCCGTATTCCTTGCATAGCCGGTCGCTGGTGCGCCGGATGTAGGCATAACTCTGTCGGTTGGAAACATACTTTCGTTGGTTCACCATGTCCACGGCACAAAAGATGACGTGGTTATGGACGTGCCCCTTGTCAATGTGCGTGGTCAGCACATACGGGTATTTGCCTTGCAGGACTTCATCTGCAAGCTGCCGGCCGATCTCGTGGGCCTGCTCCGGCGTGGTTTCGCCCGGCGCAAAAGACTGTATCAGGTGGTGGGCCAGATTGTTGCCTTTCTGCATGGCCTGTGAGAGCAGCAGTTCAAATTCGATGTCTGCGGTTTCGTAGGCACAGGCAAAGGAGGACACCAACATTTTTTCATCCGTCTTGTCCGGATTCTCAATGTAATCCAGTGCCTTTTTCAGCGTTGACTTGATAGGATGTATCTTTGTAACTGCCATATCTGTGTCAGTGCTCCCTTGATGTCCGCAACATCTTGTGCATACAGCGGCCCCATACTGTTCAGCCGCCGCGCGATCTGATTGACGTTGACGCCAATCTTCTGCAATTCGGCGGTCTGCGCCCGGATGTCGGTGGTGTCGATGTGGACAACATAACCATCTATCAGCATCTTCCGGGCGTAGGCAGAAAAATTCCGTGTGTGCAGCAGAGCCATCTTCTGCCGGATAAGTTCCTGTTCCTCCGGCGTCACGGGAACACGCAGAACAATTTTTCGGGTTCGGTTCGCCATAGTTTCACCTCGTTTCTTGGGGGTCTGGGGTACTCCCCAGCAAGCATTTCTGCCGGGAGTGGCTACACTCCCTATGCTTGCTACGTTACCTTTCCCCACTACTATGACACCACAACACCCCCGTTTTGCCCGCAAAATGCAAAAAAATAAGAGGACGCTTTTGCATCCTCTCAATGACCGTGCATGACAATCAGACACACACGGGCTCTTTTTCCTGTTCATGGATTCGTAAGGCACCGTCAATGGCACCTTCTACGATGGGTAAGTATTCTTCCGGGCAAAGCTGCAGCTTGTGGCTGACCCTCTGACGTTCCGCACTTTCTTCCCGCATGAGTTCCGGGTTGAAGTACCGCTCCACGGGCAGACCACATATTTTTATCAGCTGAATCACCACCAGCAGGCTGGGCAGCGTGCCTTCGTTTTCGATGTTCGCAAGATACCGGCTGTCACAATGTATCATGTCAGCCAGCGCACTGCGGGAAAGCTGTTTTGCCTTTCGAGCTGCCTTGACATCCGCTCCGAACGTTTCAAAGCCGGGACAGTCCTCAATTTTCGCCATTCTGCATCACCCATATACATTTTATAGTTCATTGACGATTGGCGAAATGATGCAAAGTGCATTGCTGCTAAACTTTATTGTTCATAGTTTGAGCATTGTATTCTCTGGAAAATCGAAATATAATAGAATATAGAGGTGTGAGCATGAAAATCTTCATTATAGAAGATGAACCGGCAATCCGCGAGGAACTTGTTCAGCTTCTTCAAAAGTACGGCTACCAATGCGACAGCAGCGATGATTTTCACCACATTGTGCAAGCTGCTCTTTCATCAGGGGCTAACTTGATTCTCTTAGACATCAATCTGCCCTATCAGGATGGTTTCCAAGTATGCAGAGAAATCCGGCAGAAATCTAATCTTCCTATCATTGTACTTACCAGCAGAAACAGCGATTTTGACGAGTTGATGAGCTTGAACATCGGCGCAGATGATTATATTGCAAAGCCGTACAATGCACAGATTCTTTTGGCGCGAATCCAAAAACTTCTGGCTCGGACCTATGAAGTACAGGACAACATCGTTCTCACGCACAAAGGCTTGACCTTAAATTTGCTCAAGGCGGAAATCAGCTATCAAGGGAACAAAAAATCACTTACCAAAAATGAACTTGGGATTTTGCGCCTGCTTATGGTGAATAAGGGCAACATTATTCCCCGTGACGCTATTATTGATGAACTCTGGCAGAGTGAACAATTTATAGACGAAAACACATTGAATGTCAACATCGTTCGGTTACGGAAAGCACTGACCGAAATCGGTCTGCCGGACTATCTGGAAACGAAACGTGGTTTAGGGTATTGCGTATGAAGTTATCCGAGTATCTGCTTGACCGTATCTTTTCCCTGATTTGTATGCTGGTGGCTGCACTCGTGCTGCTTGCGCTCCTCTGGCTGATTGAAACACCTACTGTGTTTATTCTGTTTGCCGAGGTGATTTTACTTGCAGCGTACAGTACAGCGCTGCTGTATGACTTTTTTCGCAAGCAGAGTTTTTATAATCTGCTTCAAAAAATGACAGAGCAGCTGGACATAAAAACACTTTTAGGTGAGTTACTGGTGCCGCCTCATTTTTTAGAGGGGCAGATTTTGGTGGACGTTCTGCGGTGCTGCAACAAATATCAGAACGACCAGCTTGCCTGTGCAGAACAGGAGAACCGTGAATATCGGGAATACCTTGATTCATGGGTGCATGAAATCAAAACGCCTATCACCTCTGCCCGGCTGATCGTTGAAAATGAAAAGAATCCCACCACACTGCGAATTGACGATGAACTGCGAAAAATTGATGCTTATGTGGAGCAGGTGCTATATTACGCCCGCAGTACCGATGTGGAAAAGGACTTTAAGGTGGAGAAAACCACCTTGCAGGCATTAGTGTACGCTGCGCTAAAAACGTACTCAAAGCCGTTGATTCAGGTCGGTGGAAAGCCGGTTCTAAAGGAACTGGATATTCCCGTGGCCGCAGACAGCAAGAGCTGCACCTTTGTGATCGGACAGATTCTGTCCAACGCCATTAAGTATCGGAAAGATAATTTACAAGTTGAATTTTCAGCCAGAGCAGAGAAAAACACGGTATCTCTTTTCATTTCCGATAATGGCATTGGTATTTCTGCTGCCGACTTGCCGCGCGTGTTCGACAAAGGCTTTACCGGTGAAAACGGCCGCCGTTATTCCAAATCAACCGGCATTGGTTTGTACTTGAGCCAAAGGCTATGTCGAAAAATGAATATCTCACTTTCTATTTCCAGCGTTCCGGGACAGGGAACGACTGTGACGATGGTTTTTCCTACGGAAAGCTATTTGCAGGCGGCGGGGCTGTAAAGCCTCGCTTTTTTCAACCTTACATTTTAGTAATACAAATGTAATCCAATTTAATGGCATCGGAAAATTCCTTGTGGTAGAGTAAAAGCACAAAAGCAAAGCGCTTTTGAGAAAGGAGCCTGACCTATGGGCGATACGATCTTACGGGTGGATGACATTCAAAAATTTTACGGTAACAAAGGCAACCTGACAAAAGCCATCGACCACATTTCTTTTTCTGTTCGCAAAGGAGAATTTCTCGGCATCATGGGTGCTTCCGGCTCTGGCAAAACCACCTTGCTGAACTGCATTTCCACGATTGATACCGTCACCAGCGGTCATATCTATGTAGAAGAAAAGGACATCACGGCGCTTCACTGGGCACAGCTTGCAGACTTTCGAGGAAAAAAGCTGGGATTTATTTTTCAGAATTTCAATCTTCTGGACACCTTGACCGCCTATGAAAATATCTCTCTGGCCCTTTCCATCGCAGGCACTAAACCCAGTGAAATAGAGCAGCGTATTCCACAGATTGCCCAAGCGCTGAACATTCAGGATGTATTGGGTAAATATCCCTATCAGATGTCTGGCGGTCAGCAGCAGAGAGTAGCTGCCGCAAGAGCGATGGTGACAAATCCCGCCATCGTACTAGCAGATGAGCCGACCGGCGCACTGGATTCCAATTCTTCCCGAATGTTGTTGACAATGTTGACCGAATTGAATGAACGGCTTTCTGCAACGATTCTCATGGTAACACATGACGCTTTTTCTGCCAGCTATTGCAATCGCATTTTGTTTATCAAAGATGGGCAGGTGTTCAACGAACTGCATCGTGGGACGGATACGCGCAAAGAATTTTTCACAAAAATTCTGGAAGTAGTTTCCGTCTTGGGAGGTGAACAGAGTGAACACATGTAAGCTGATTTTCCGAAATGTGTGCAAGAACATTCGTGACTATCTGATTTACTTTCTTACGCTGACCCTTTCGGTCAGTTTGTTCTATGCGTTCAATTCCATTTCTGACCAGCCGGCTTTTTCCAATATGGGCATGACCGGCACGCTCTTATATCGTCAACTCGGCATTATGCTTTCTACGCTTTCCACTATGATTGCGGTTGTTCTGGCTTTTCTGATTCTTTATGCCAATCAGTTTTTATTGAAACGTCACAAAAAGGAATTAGGCGTGTATATGATGCTCGGCATGAAAAAAGGGCGTATTTCCCGGTTGTTTGCAGGCGAAACGTTTTGTGTTGGCATCATTGCGCTGGGCACAGGATTGCTTTTGGGCTTTTTCTTTTCGCAAGGGTTTTCTTTGATTGCATTGCGGCTTTTTGCAATCAATCTTGAAAAGTTTCGGATCGTGTTTTCAGCCGGAGCGCTTCGCCAGACCGTGTTGTGTTTCACAATCATCTTTTTTATCGTCATGCTTTTCAATATTCGGTCTGTCACCAATGTTAAATTGATTGACCTATTGACGGACGGCAGAAAAAACGAAAGTATGCAGACTGAAAACCGTATCTTGCCGGTTTGTCTGTTCCTGCTCTCGCTGCTTTGCATCGGAATTTCTGCCGCGCTGTTCAACAAAAACGGGATTCTGCCATCTCATGAAAATAATCTGTTCCAGTTGGCAGCGGCGGCATTGGTCGCGGGAACTTTTCTGCTGTTCTACTCGCTGTCAGCCGTTTTCATGCAAGCAGCAAGTGCAAGGAAATGCTTTTACCTGAAAGGTCTGAATACGTTCCTTGTCCGTCAGATTGGCAGCAAAATCCGAACCAATTATCTTGTGGTAACCGTTGTATGCGGATTGCTGACCATCACGATCTGCACCGTGTCGATTGGCGCAAGCACAGCGCTTGCTATGAACAAAATGTCTCAATCTGCAACGCCCTATGATTTGAACGTGCTTTCCAATGTTTCGGTTGATGGGGACAGCGATATTGCTGCCTACCTCGCTGCACACGATATTACCATAAGCAACTACGCCAAAGTCACAGAGCAAATCAGTGTTTACGAGGCCGATATGACCTACTCTGAACTATTTGAAGGACAGAAAGTCAAATTTTGGCCGATTGATGAAAAAGTTCCTGACAGCAAGGTTTCCGTAATCTCCATTTCGGACTTGAATCGTGCCTTAGCCATGCAGAACAAAGCACCCATCACGCTGAACGATGGCCAATACCTGTTGAACTGCAACTACAATGGAACGTATCGGTATGTTGCTGCTGCATTGCAGAGCCACCCGGAAATCACGGTTGGCGGGGCGACTTTACAGCGTGCAGAAGATAAAGTTTTGCAGGAAACATACATTATGACGTCGGTTGGCAACAATGACCGCGGCACCTTGATCGTTCCCGATTCCGTCACCGCATCTCTTGAAAAAGATGTAAATGCGCTTTTGGTGCAATATAAACCCGATGCAGATTCCAATGAAGTTCTGCAAAAGATGATTCCGATTGGGTTGGATAGTACACACGGCTATCGGTATGCCGAAAAGAACATGATGTATGAGACGTTCTACGGTCTTGATGCCTTGGTGAGCTTCCTTTGCTGCTATATCGGGTTGGTCTTTTTGCTGATTTGCGCCGCACTTCTGGCGTTAAAACAGCTTACCGAAACGACCGACAATGTGTATCGTTATGGCTTGCTGCAAAAGCTGGGTGCAGGACACAGACAAATCAATCATACGCTTTTTGTGCAGACAGTCGTGTTCTTTGCCATTCCGCTAGTCGTCGCTGGCGTGTATTCTGCTTTCCTGATTGGCAAAGCAATGGCTGTGGTGGAAGAATTTATGAATATCCATATCGCAACCAATATCGGACTGACAATCGTTCTTTTTCTGCTTGTCTACGGAAGTTATTTCTTTGCAACGTATCTTTCCTGTAAACGTATTGTCACAGAACAGCGAGAATTGGAGGTCTAAATTATGTTGCCAGAAAATGTAAACTGGAATGCCGTATTGCAAAGCATCACCGACACATGGTTCCCTTTAATTGGTATGGTCGCCGCAATTATTTTAGTTGCCATAATCGTCCATGTAGCACAAAAGAATAAAAAGTAAAAACACCTGCCACACGACGGCAAAAGAAAAAAGCCGTCGTATAGCAGACATATCCGCGCGCCCATTTTGAACCGGCGGCTTTTGAGAAAATGATATGCTCCCTTTAAAGTAGACAGCGGAAAAAACAAAACTGTCGAAACGGA
>ENA-UOJN01000411-UOJN01000411.1-human-gut-metagenome-genome-assembly--contig:-C125IIP-NODE-411-length-36359-cov-18.224961_pt1 | contig 36359 bp, 30 predicted proteins | sample MGYA00242350_ERZ723897 | MGnify/ENA metagenome assembly ERZ723897 | reverse complement strand
AAACAAATTTTTAAATTTAAGTATTTATATAAAATAATACTTGTATAAATTTTACATATATGATAAAATATTATAGCTGTTATATAGTTAGTGGGAATGTTATAACAGCAAATTTCAATGATTGAGGTAAATGCATAAGATGAAAAAAATATTTACAAAATTAATATCAACAGCCCTTGCTGTGGGTATGATAGGCTCAATGGCAGTGACCTCTGCCTTTGCCGCAACAACAAAAACTGATGATGGCATAAAGAATGAATATCTGGAGATAATCAGAAGATCTTATTCAGGTAAATTTACTATTGACACCATATTAGATGCAAAAACAGGAAAAACAGCTTATTTGCTTTACCATATTACATCTAATCTGCGCTATAGTGTTGACGGTGAAGAAGATGATTTCTATTGCAGGGGCGGTGAAGGGGTTGTCAGCGGTGACAGCATAAAAGATGTTGACGCTTTTAATGACATCATTAAGATTGAAAGAACACTTAGATTTATACCTAACAAGGTAAACGGTAAAAAGAACGTTGTAGAGGTTAAGTACAGTGTTATAAATACTTCAAAGAAGAGCCACAAGGTTGGCGGCAGGATTATGCTTGACACTATGCTTGACTCTAACGACTATGCTCCTTTCAGAATTGCAGGTATTGGTGCTGTTACAACAAGAATGCAGTTTAGCGGCGACAAGATTCCTACAATGTACCAGGCATTTGACAGCTTGGAAAAGCCTAATGTTGTTTCAACAGGCTACTTTGCAACAGGTGCTGACAGACCGGACTATGTGCAGTTTAACAACTACTGGGCAAGTGAGAGTGCGTACGAGCCTGTTTGCGATACTTCATTAGACATTGGCGACAGTGTTGTAAACTCTATTTGGAAGCCTGTAGAGCTAAAGCCGGGCCAGAGCAAAGACTACATTGCTTATTACGGCTTGGGCGAGCTTGATGTTACAAAGGGTGATCTTACTTTGGGCGCTACAAGATCAGCAAGCAGCTTTGAGATAAACGAAGAGGGCAACGGTTACAACCCTATTTCACTTACAGCTTATCTAAAGAATACAAGCAAAAATAACCTTACTAACGCTGAGGTTACTGTACAGCTGCCAAACGGCGTTACGCTGGGCGATGAAGAAAACAGCACCGTTAAGTACGACAAGCTTGCTTCATCAGGCGAAAAGCAGGACACATGGACACTTAACGCATTGCCATCAGGCGCAGAGAGAACAGTTAAGGTTAAAATAAGCGCAAAGGCAGACGGAGTAACAAATGTAAAGCCTATTGAATATACATTTACAATTCCTGCTATAGACGGCGCTCCTATTTGGGATGACGAAAAACCTACAGATGTTGCTACACCTGACGAAAAGCCAATTGCCGTACCTGACGAAAAGCCAATTGCCACACCTGACGAAAAGCCAATTGCCGCACCTGGCGAGAAACCTACACAGTCCTCTAACAATAACAATTCAGTTGCAAATGTAACTACATCAAACAACAAAGAGGCTACAGGTAAAGACGCAGGTAAAATTGCAACAGGCGACAGCACATCATTAATTGCATTGTTTGCGTCAGTTCTTGGTGCAGCAGGCGTAGCAGTTGTTGCTTACCGCAAGCGCTTTGAAAAGTAATTAAAACTAAAAATAATACCGGCTGTGTTTACAGCTGAGTATAAGGTATAATTCCCCCGATTACTAAGGAGAAATCCTTGGTAGTCGGGGTTTTTTCGTAAAAAATATTTATTTATTGTACAAGCTTGCATAAATATAGGCAATAAATCCGCCCTTTTAGCTATCATATAGAGCCGCCCTTGACTGTGGCCCAACGATAAAATCAGTTTTTTTATTTTAAAAGGAGGATTTATTTATGGCAAGACCGATAAAAAAGGGGCTAAGCTATTTCCCTTTTGATGTAGATATATTTAAGGAGGTGAAAATTCGCATACTTATGGCGAATTACGGTGCAAACGGTGTGCTGCTGTATATCTATTTGCTTACGGCTGTTTATAACAACGGCTACTATATAAAATGTAACGAGGATTTGCTTTATGTTGCTTCGGCAGACCTAGGGGTAAGCCCCCAAAAGGCAAGGGAGATTATTCAGTTTTGCTGTAAGCGTTCACTGTTCGACGACGCTCTTTTCAGAAAACGGCAGGTACTGTCGTCAGTGGGAATACAACGCCGCTATCAGGAGATGGTCAAGGCAAGGGCTGTAAAAAGGACTGTAAAGGTACAGGGCGAGCTTTGGCTTTTGGACTGTGACGAAACAAAAAATTTTATTATGGTGTGTCCGCCGGAGGGTGAGCAGGATATTAACTGTATTAATTCAGAGATAAACAGCGGTAAATCCAAAATTAATACCACAAATAAAAGTAAAGAAAATAAAAGTAAAATAAATGAAAGTAAAGAAGAGGAAAGTAAAGCGGACGAAAAAGCGGAGAGCTCCTCGGAAGATGAGGCTGTGCTGACAATCCCTCTAAGGGACAGCACTTATTACACGGTTACGGCAGATATGGTTAAGCAGCTTTCTGTTGAATATACGGCAATAGATGTTGTAGCCTGCCTAAGAAAGCTTGCGGACTATATGCACAACAACCACAGCAAGCAAAGAGACAGACAGGGAATTGACAATTATATAAGAATGTGGCTTCAGCAGGACAGTGCCAAGGCGCTGGAACAGCAGTACAAGGCAGACAGCACGAACCAAGAGGAAAGCTGCAGCCTTAGTATGCTAAATAAATTTGACCTGGTAAATATGCTTCCATAGCCTTGTGCGGCGGCTTTGTAAAAGCGGCTTGAAAAAATAATGAGAAATATTTGAAATTTTTAAATTACATTAAATGCCGGCGGTATGTCACAGCAAATTGAAGTAAATGATATAATTACAGCTGCAGGCGAGACAGCAGGCGTAAATCATGGCGGTGCACCAAACGGCGGTGCACCGGGTGAAGGTCAAGCAAAAAACAATAACGCCGTTCTGTAATAGAGGGGAATACAGATGTAAAATTGCACAAACAATTTGTGACAATAGAAAGTTTTTATTGTTTCACGCAAAGAATAATGGTATTTGCTAATAAAATATTATATTATTTTTGTTTATGTGTAACAAATTTTAACAATTTGTTACCAAATATTAACCCGTGTGTTGACATTTAAAATAAAAATAGTGTATAATACAAATACCGAAAGGATGCTTTCGGAAAAATAATATTATTTTTTAGGGAGGAAAATCCAATGAAGAAATTCGCAAGCGTACTGCTATCAGTTATGTTAGTAGTTGCTATGTGTGTTGTTGGCGGCTTCTCAACATTAGCTGTTGACGACACAGGCCACACTTACTTCGCAGTTGGTTCTGACGCTGCATTTGATCCGGCATGGACAGAGAACGAGCCTAAGTATCAGATGACTAAGGGCGAAGACGGTATCTACAGAGTTACAGTTCCTATAACTGTAGATCAGACTGACTCTGACCTAGACTACAAGGTTGTTGAGGACGGTGCATGGGATGTATCTTACAACGACAGAGGTCTTGCAGTAGGTCTTGACAGTAATGCACACTTCTACATCGAAGAGGGCGTAACAGCTCTTATCTTTACTTTCGACCCTGTAACTGAGTGTGCCGGCTGCACAGCAGTAAAGGGCGAGCAGCCAACAGGTGAGGCTACAGAGGCTCCAACAGAGGCTACAGTACCTACAGAGGCTACAGAGGCTACAGTACCTACAGAGGCTACAGAGGCTACAGAGGCTACAGTACCTACAGAGGCTACAGAGGCTACAGAGGCTACAGTACCTACAGAGGCTACAGAGGCTCCTACATTTGATCCAAAGGCTGACCACGCTTATTCAGTAACAGGTTCAGACGCTTTGTTTGATCCAGCATGGGATCCTACAACTGACAAGTATGACATGGTTCTAAATGCAGAAACAGGTCTATATGAGCTTACAGTTCCTGTAACAGAGGAGCAGAAAGATTCTGATGTTAGCTACAAGGTTCTAGCTGACCATGCTTGGGACTTCTCATTCAACGACAGAGGCCCTGCAGTAGGTCTTGACAGCAACGCAGCAGTATATATTCCAAATGATGCAGTTGCAGTTAAGTTTACATTTAGCACAGAGACACTTTGTACAAATGCAATAATCGTAACAGAGTCAACAGCTCCAACAGATCCATCAGCTCCTACAGAGGCTACAGAGGCTCCTACATTTGATCCAAAGGCTGACCACGCTTATTCAGTAACAGGTTCAGACGCTTTGTTTGATCCAGCATGGGATCCTACAACTGACAAGTATGACATGGTTCTAAATGCAGAAACAGGTCTATACGAGGTTACAGTTCCTGTAACAGAGGAGCAGAAGGATGCTGATGTTGACTACAAGGTTCTAGCTGACCATGCTTGGGACTTCTCATTCAACACAACAGGCCCTGCAGTAGGTCTTGACAGCAACGCACACCTATATATTCCAAATGATGCAGTTGCAGTTAAGTTTACATTTAACACAGAGACACTTTGTGCAAATGCAATAATCGTAACAGATCCGACAGCTCCTACAGAGGCTACAGTACCTACAGAGGCTACAGTACCAACAGAGGCTACAGTACCTACAGAGGCTACAGTACCAACAGAGGCTACAGTACCTACAGATGCTACAGTACCTACAGATGTTCCAACAGATCTACCTACAGATGGCGTTACAGAGCCAACAGATCTGCCTACAGATGGCGTTACAGAGCCAACAGATCTACCTACATCTATAACCCCTGCTACACCTGACAGCCCAACATCAGTTGTAAATCCGGGTAACAGCAGCAGCAATGGCAATGCAAGCACATCTACAGGTAAGGTTGCTACAGGCGACAGCGCAACTGTTGCTATTCTTCTAAGCGTACTTGTTCTTGCAGGTGCAGGCATAGTAGTTGCTAGAAAGAGAATTGCTAAGTAATATATTTTATATAGCTTGCAGTTAAAAAGTAAATAGCTTTTTACAGCCGCTCACTTCGAGCGGCTGTTTTTGTATGCCGAAAAAAGCTCCCGTATACTTTAGTATACAGGGGCTTTTTATACTAGCGGACTTTTAATGCTTGGGGGCAGCTTGATAAAGCCTGTGCCGAGCATAACAGTTTTTATTAGCAGACTATTGACATTCAAAGTAAATATCGCTGTTCATAATTTCGTTTGGCGGCAGCAGGCTTTGGTTGTAGGCGAGCAGAGCCTTAATATAGGCACTTTCCTTTGTAATGTTGTACAAGGGAATTGCGTTTAGCTTGTCGATTTCATTGGTGGTGGCATATTTATCTGATTTATTTTTGTACGACGCTAAATATACCGGCGTGCTTGCACTACTGCATTTTTTTATAAATTCAATAATGCTTGTATTAGTGCCGACGGTACAGGCTGTAGCACTGTGGTAAAGGTACAGCACAACAGCGGCGGCGTTTTGGGGAGCGTAAAAGCTGTAGTTTTGGTTAGGGTATGTTTTTATAAGGAGTATGTCCCGCTTGATAATGGGCTTTTGGGTAAAAACTTGCCTTTTTCCCTTTGTCAAAGTGTTTATCAGAGGCTTGTTCAGATAAGAAATACTGTTGTTTGTAACCTTTGCTATTATTGAATTTTTACTGCCTGAAAATTTGTCGTTAATAGGGTCAGCCTCGTTAAGTCTGGTGGCAAGGTAGATGTTGGTACTGCCCTTGTCACCGTATGCAGTAAAGATACCGGCCGTTTTGGCAGAGATGAATTCCACAGCGGCGGAGAAATTGCTTAAAGCGTTGGAAAGGCTGTTGTCGGGCGGGTAGTCGGCGGCAGTAAGCACAACGGGAATTTTTACATTCGGCATAATCATAGCCACAAGGGCCGAGGTGTAGGAAAGGGTGTCGGAGCCATGTGTAATAATAACGCCGTCACTGTCTGAAAAATCAAGGGTGTATAGGTAGTCTAAAAGCAGGTTGTAGGTTTTGGAGGTGTAATTTTCACTTAAAATATTAAAGGGCTGTACCGCCGTAAAGTCTATGTTGCCGTTAATTTGGCTTTTGTACATATTTATAATGCTGTAGGCACTGTCTGTTTGGGGGTTCATAATGTGATTTTCGGTTTTGCAGGCAATGGTTCCGCCTGTAAGAATTACAGTAATTTTCATAAATCTTCTCCTGTGCTGATTTGTGGTATGTATGTATAATTTCATTATATCATATAATTATGCTGTAATTCAAAAAAATGCAAGCCAAGGCTTGACGCCGACTTTTCTGTAGTGACTGTGCTGTAAATCCTCGAATAATCGTTATTTCCCCGCTTCCAAACCCCTAAGCTTAGGTCAAGCCCTTGCGGCGGCATAGCGAGGCAGTTTTTAAAGCACTCCAAAATAAAAGATCTGTGGTAAGTTTTTGACAGTGTAATATAAAATCTCACACTAAAACACCGCAAAACCAAAAGCGATGTCAGGCTTTAAAAGCTGTAATATAAAACCACACACCTAAACACCCCAAAACTCAAAAGTTTAGGTCAAGCCTTTTCAAAGGCTTGCGGTTACAAAGGCAGAGCCTTTGCAGGTTTTAAGGACAGAGTCCTTAACAAAAATGCGATGTATAAATGACAGTGTGTCCAATAAACAGTGGAGCAAAAGTCAATACACAAATTTAAGTTATATTTTAAAAAGTTCTCTAAACGTAAAAGCTTGGTTCTAACCTTTAAAAGTTGCAATATTAAACCACACACCTAAACACCCCAAAACCCAAAAGTTTAGGTCAAGCCTTTTCAAAGGCTTGCGGTTACAAAGGCAGAGCCTTTGCAGGTTTTAAGGACAGAGTCCTTAACAAAAATGCGATGTAATAAATGACTGCACCGACAACAAAACGCAGTGGAACAGGAAAAAGCGTCCTTAACAAAAAAGCTGTTGACTTTTTGTTGGCAGGGACTATAATAGAATTAAACCACCCCCACGGGGGAGGGGCGGCTATAAGAGTAAGGAGAATAGGCAAAGCTATATACAGAAAGGAATGATAATATGGCTAAGGAGCTTTTTAATATAACCGGTATGACCTGTGCCGCCTGCAGTGCCAGAGTGGAAAAAACCGTTGCAGGGCTGGAGGGCGTACAGCAGGCGGCAGTAAATTTGCTTACAAACAGTATGGAGGTTCGGTTTGACGAGGGCGTGCTTACAGCACAGGACATTATAAAAGCAGTAGAAAAAACAGGCTATGGGGCTTCCGTAAAGGGAAAGGAGTCTGCCTCGCCAAAGGCAGGGAAAACAGCTGCGGAGGCAGAGGTTAAAAATGCAAAAATAAGGCTTGTATGGTCGGTAATATTTTTGGCACCGCTGTTCTATATTTCGATGGGACATATGGCAGGCTTGCCTATACCGTCCTTTTTGCACGGAACAGAAAACGCTTTGAGCTTTGCGTTTACACAGTTTTTGCTTACTGTTCCTATTGTGTTTATTAATTTCCACTACTTTAAAAACGGATTTAAAAATTTATTCAGATTAAGCCCGAATATGGACTCACTTATTGCTATAGGTGCGTCAGCCGCCGTTGTGTATGGCATTGTGGCTATTTACAGAATATCCTGGGGTATGGGGCACGACGATATGCACCTTGTGCATCAGTATTCAATGGATTTATATTTTGAGTCGGCAGGTACAATATTAACGCTGATTACACTGGGCAAGCTTTTGGAAAGCAAGGCTAAAAGAAAAACCACCGACGCTATTACAGGGCTTATTAATCTCCGTCCTCAAACTGCCGTGGTTATTCGTGACGGAAAGCAGACAGAGGTGCCTATTGACCAAGTGGCGGCAGGCGATATAGTGGCGGTAAAGCAGGGCGGCGCCGTGCCGGTAGACGGCATAATTGTAAGCGGCAGCTGTACTGTAGACGAGTCGATTATTACAGGCGAAAGTATGCCGGTGGAAAAGCAGACAGGCGACAGCGTTATTGGTGCCGCTATAAACCTAAGCGGCTATGCAGAGGTAAGGGCAACTAAGGTAGGACAGGACAGCACACTTAACCAAATAATTAAATTGGTTGAGGAGGCCTCGGCTACAAAAGCACCTGTTGCCAGGCTGGCAGATAAAATAAGCGGCGTGTTTGTGCCGGTGGTAATTGCAATAGCGGTTGTGGCGGCTGTTGTGTGGCTGCTGTTGGGCTACGGCACAGAGTTTGCCTTGTCTACAGGCATTGCAGTGCTGGTAATTTCTTGCCCGTGTGCTTTAGGGCTGGCTACGCCTACCGCTATAATGACGGGTACAGGCAGAGGCGCACAAATGGGTATCCTTATAAAATCTGCCGAAGCATTGGAAACAGCAGGCCATATTGACACTGTAGTGCTTGATAAAACAGGCACAATTACAGAGGGCAAGCCAAGGGTAACGGATATTATACCCTTGTCGGCAGATAAGCAGGAGTTACTATCGGCGGCATTGGCAGTGGAGAGCTTGTCTGAGCACCCGCTGGCAAGGGCTGTAGTTGAGTATGCAAAGAAAACCGACTGCAAGGAACTAAAAGCAGAAGGCTTTGTAAGCTGCGGCGGTAAGGGAGTGTCGGCAGAGGTGCAGGGCAAGACTGTATATGCCGGCAATATAAGGCTGATGCAGGAAAAGGGCATAGATGTGTTTGAGCAAAGGCAGACAATAGACGCACTGGCACAGCAGGGAAAAACACCGTTGTTTTTTGCAAAAAATAAAAGTATAATGGGCATAATAGCTGTAGCTGATGTTGTTAAAGAAACAAGTGCGGCGGCAGTGAAAGAGCTTAAAGATATGAATATAGATGTTGTAATGCTTACAGGCGACAACAAAGCCACAGCCAAGGCTATAGGCGACAGCTGTGGTATATACAATGTAGTTGCCGAGGTTCTGCCGCAGGACAAGGAACAGCAGGTAAGACAACTTCAGCAAAGCGGTTACAGGGTTGCAATGGTAGGCGACGGAATAAACGACGCTCCGGCTCTTGCCAAGGCAGATGTTGGCGTTGCAATTGGTGCGGGTACAGATATAGCCATTGATTCAGCCGATGTTGTCCTTGTAAAAAGCAGCTTGCTTGACATTGTAAAGCTTATTCAGCTAAGCAGGGCTACAATGCGCAACATAAAGGAAAATCTTTTCTGGGCATTAATTTACAATACCATTGGTATTCCGCTGGCGGCAGGTGTGTTTTTCAGCCTCTTAGGCTGGAGGCTGAACCCTATGTACGGTGCGGCGGCAATGTGCTTTAGCTCTGTTTGCGTTGTGCTTAACGCTCTGCGACTGCGTACTTTTAAGCCAAGACTGAAATATTCCGCCGAAAAAGCTGCAAACAACAGGTCGGTTGACGGCAATCCCGAATGTGGTTTAGGCGGTACAGAGGAAAATTTAACACATAACAATACGGAGGATACAGCTATGACAAAAACAGTAATTATAGACGGTATGAGATGTTCGCACTGCTCCGGCAGAGTACAGCAGGTGCTTAACAGTCTGCCGGGTGTAAAAGCAGAGGTAAGCCTTGATAAAAAGTGCGCTGTTGTTACAGGCAGTGCAGACAATGAGGAAATTAAAAAGGCGGTGGAAAACGCCGGCTACAAGGTGGTGGAAATTAAATAATGAAGTGCGACTGCAACAATGTGTGCGGCCTGCTTAAAACAGCCCGTGGGCAGATAGACGGTATTTTGAATATGATAGAAAACGACCGCTACTGTATTGATGTTATGACGCAGGTTATGTCAACACAGGCTATTTTAAAAAAGGTAAATTCCATTATACTAAAGGGCCATATGGAAAATTGCGTGAATGACGCCTTTGAGGGTGATAACCCACAGGAGAAAAAGGAAAAAATTGAGGAAATTGTAAAGCTTCTTGACAAGCTGAACAGGTAAGGCTATAATCTACACTTAGGGCGTTCCGTCGGGAATTGTCCGCTGTTGATAAAAAATTAAAAAAGCTATTGCATTTTGAATTAGTATGTGTTACAATTCTAATGTTATTATGGAAACAATAGAAAGAGGTGAAACGAAATGAAAGAGGGTTTACATCCAAACTACAAGCAAACTACAATTACTTGTGCTTGCGGCAATGTAATTGAAACAGGCTCAACAAAAGAAAACATTCGTGTTGAAATTTGCTCAAAGTGTCATCCTTTCTTCACAGGAAAGCAGAAGCTTGTTGATACAGGTGGTCGTGTTGACAGATTTAACAAGCGTTTCGGTATGGCTAACAAATAATTATAATTCTTTGTTAATTAAGCGACACAGCATTGCTAGTGTCGCTTAATTTGTTATAGAGGCGTTTATGCTGTACCCATATAAAGAAATATTTTGAATTACAAATAAAAGGAGGGCGTGCAATGTCAGACACAAGCTACATAACGGTGGAAAAAGAGGCTGACGACAGCTTTGTTGAGAAGCGTTCTAAATTTATAGGCTACTGCAGGCCTGTAAGCACCCAGCAGGAGGCACTGGACTTTATTAACCGAATAAAAGCAAAGCATTGGGACGCCCGCCACAATGTTTACGCCTACTGCCTGCGTGAGAATCAAGTAAAAAGATATTCCGACGACGGCGAGCCTCAAGGCACGGCAGGTATGCCTGTGCTGGAGGCTATGACAAAAAACAATGTTACCGACGCCGTAGTGGTAGTAACCAGATATTTTGGCGGAGTTTTGCTTGGTACAGGTGGGCTTGTACGGGCATATTCCCACAGTGCCGTGCTTGCACTGCAGGCGGCGGGAATAGTGAAAATGGAGCAGTGCCTTGTGTGCAGTCTTAGCTGCGACTATAACCAATACGGCAAGGCTTCGGCACTTATTCCCCAGTGTGGCGGAGTAATAGACAACAGCGACTTCGGCACAGATGTAAGCATAGATTTTCACATTAACAGTGACGGCTTTAACACCCTTTCAAAGCAGCTTGCAGAGGCTACCTGCGGACAGGCAGAGCCTAAGGAAAACGGCAGAGAATTTTTTGCTGTAAAGGAATAATTTTTGCAGTGAATTTTGGGTGCTGTTATCCTTAATACTGCAAAAATTTTAAAAACAGGTGCGGAGGAGAATTGTGGAGTTAGTTATAAAGCATTTTTCACAGCTTACGCCTGACGAGCTGTTGGATATTTTTAAGCTGAGGGTGTCTGTTTTTGTTGTAGAGCAAAATTGCCCATATCAGGAAATTGACGAGGCAGACCGACAGGCTTACCATATCTACCTAAAGGAAGATAATAAAATTCAGGCGTATGTCAGGCTTCTGCCGCCTAATGTTACCTTTGATACGGTGGCTATAGGCAGGGTTATTTCAGCTAAGAGAGGCTGTGGGCTTGGCTATAAGATTTTTAAAAGGGGTATACAGGCGGCGCAGGATATATTTGACGCCAAAACAATTAAAATAGAGGCGCAAACCTATGCAAAGGGCTTTTATGAAAGGTTTGGCTTTAAGCAGTCTTCAGAGGAATTTTTAGAGGACGGTATTGAGCATATTGAAATGGCCTTGAATTTGTAGGCTGTGCTTTTGCTTGGTGTACCAAACACGGGAGAATACGCAAAAAAAGTAAAAAAAATAAAGGGTTTTTAAGGATTTTTTCGTATATATACTGTAGATAGGCAGTAGGTTTTTATAGTCGGATATATACGGAGGTGTTTATTGTGGAAATTCGTCAGAGAACAGAGCAATGGGAAAAGGAAAAGCTGTCAGACTATGCAACACTTGCTGCCGACAGCAAGGGCAGAAAACGCAGTGAGGAGCTTTGCCCGATAAGAACCTGCTTTCAGCGTGACCGTGACAGAATAATCCACTGCAAGGCCTTTAGAAGACTAAAGCATAAAACACAGGTGTTTTTGTCGCCGGAGGGCGACCATTACCGCACCAGACTGACGCACACTCTGGAGGTTTCTCAAATAGCCCGTACAATTTCGAGGGCGCTTATGCTTAATGAGGATTTAACCGAGGCTATTTCATTGGGGCACGACCTGGGGCATACACCCTTTGGACACGCCGGAGAGAGAGCCTTGGACGAAATTTCAGAATGTGGCTTTCAGCACTATAACCAAAGTGTAAGAGTGGTGGAAAGGCTCGAAAAAGAGGGCAGGGGGCTTAACCTGACAGCAGAGGTGCTAAACGGAATAGAACGCCATACAAAGGGCGAATGGGCGTATACCTTAGAGGGCAGGGCAGTACGCTATGCCGACAGAATAGCCTACATAAACCACGACATTGACGACGCTATTCGTGCCGGAATTATAACCGAAAGGGACATACCAAGCAGGCTTACGCAGGTTTTAGGCAATTCTACAAGCAAGCGTATTAATACCTTGGTGGTTTCTCTTATTAAAAACAGCTCGAACGGAGAGCTTAAAATGGACGATGAGGTGTATGATGCCTACACAAGCATACATAATTATATGTTTGAGCATGTATACACAAGCCCGCAGGCAAAGTCGGAGGAGAAGAAAATCCCCGATTTGGTGGCAAAGCTGTTTGAGCATTACAAAAAGCACACCGAGCTTTTGCACCCTGTAATGCAGGATATAGCCGAAAAAGAGGGCATAGACAGAGCAGTGTGCGACTATATAGCCGGTATGACAGACCAGTATGCCATACAAATGTACAGCGAGTTTTTCGTGCCGAAAAGGTGGCAGTTTTAGCTTATATATTTGCAGGAACAGTACATGTCGTATTTTTATACTGTGTTAGGTTAATTTTACACTTGCCGCTGCTGTGTGCGATTACCGTAAAAACAAAATTGATATATAAACGAAAGCTATTAAACAGAATTGATATAAAAAAAGAAAGGAGGGTGATAGGCTGTGGCGTTACCGGAGGAATTTTTACAGGAATTAAGAGATAAAAACGATATAACCGATGTTGTTTCGTCCTATGTCAATCTAAAAAGGGCAGGCAGGCTGTATTCGGGCAGGTGTCCCTTCCACAGCGAAAAAACCCCCTCTTTTTATGTGTACCCCGATACCCAGTCGTTTTACTGCTTTGGCTGTGGAACAGGCGGCGAGGTTATAACCTTTATAAGAAAAATAGAAAATTTAGACTACATAGAGGCCGTAAAGCTGCTGGCTCAGCGTTGTGGTATGGATATGCCGCAGAATTCCTATGACGACAGTATGGCCAAGCTAAAAAGAAGCATTTACGAAATAAACAGAGAAACCGCAAGGTTTTTCCACAAATGCTTAATTTCCCCGGAGGGCAAAGCGGGGCTTGACTATTTGCGAAGAAGAGGCCTAACGGACAAAACAATTAAACGCTTTGGTTTAGGCTTTGCTCCGGACAAGCCCTTTGAGCTTATTAATCATCTGCACAGCAAAGGCTACAGCGACAGCACGCTTATACAGGCAAATGTTGCCACAAGGTCAAGAAACGGCCACATAATATCAAGGTTTTACAACAGGGTAATGTTCCCTATTATTGACCTTAGGGGCAATGTTGTGGCGTTTGGCGGCAGAATTATGAGCGACCAAAAGCCAAAGTATCTAAACACAGCCGACACGCCCGTTTTTTCAAAAAGTCACCAGCTGTTTGCACTGAATATGGCTAAAAATGTAAACACCAGACAGCTTATTTTGGCAGAGGGCTATATGGATGTAATAGCTTTGCATCAGGCAGGCTTTGAAAACGCAGTGGCAACTCTGGGTACGGCCCTTACACCGTCGCAGGCAGAAATTATGCACAGATATGCCGACGAGGTTATTATTTGCTACGACTCTGACGAGGCAGGCACAAAGGCCTCCGACCGTGCCATACCAATGCTTAGAAAAGCCGGACTGAAGGTAAGGGTGGTAACGGTGCCGGGTGCAAAGGACCCTGACGAATTTATGAAGTCTCACGGTGACAAGGGGCCGGCGATATTCAGAGTATTGCTCGAAAAAAGTGCAGGCGATATTGACTACAAGCTTGAAAAGCTGCTTGACAAATACAACATAAACCAAACCCAGGGCAAGGTGGATTACCTTACGGAGGCGGCCGCTGTTATTGCAGATTCTGCCAACTCTATAGAGCGTGACATTTACATATCGTCCCTAAGCGAAAGGCTGGGAGTAAAAAAGGACGCTATAGAGCAACAGGTGCAAAAAAGGCTGAAATATTCCGCAAGACAACAGCGACGAAAGGATTTTCGCAATATCAGCGACGATTTATCCGCAAGGCATGACAAAATTAACCCCGAAAAGGCTAAAAACCGCCGTGCCGCCACCGCCGAGGAATATTTAATTGCCTTTTTACTGGAAAACCCACATATGAGCCAGTATATAACAAGCAAAGTTCCCCCAAGCAAATTTGCTACGGAGTTTAACAAAAAGGTTTACAGTGTGGCTTTAAACAAAATTGAAAGCAGCGGCAGTACCACGCTTACAGCTCTTTCGCAGGAGTTTACACAAGAGGAGCTTAGCTATATAGCCGCCTTTGTGGCTACTATTCTGCCGGAAAGCCTCAATAAGGAAAGCCTTGACAAATGCATAACTGTGCTTTTGCAGGAGTATGAAAAGAATTTGACGGAAAGCCCAAAGGATATGTCAGACGACGATATGCTGGAATATTTTAACAAGCTGGGCAAAATTAAGGGCGGTTAAGCAGACAGCCTGTTTGTACTAATAACTGTTAATAAATTGGAAAATATACATTACAGCTGTTAGTATTTAATATACAGATAAGGAATGGAAAGGATTGAAAAAAATGGCAGCAACCAAACCAGACAAGAGAACTATTGTTAAAGAAATTCTCGAGAAGGGTAAGGCAGCCGGTAAGCTGACTACCAAGGAAATTTTTGATATAATGGGAGAAACCGACTTCGACCCCGAGCAGCTGGAGCGTATGTATGACCAGCTTGAAAAAGAGGGAGTAGAGGTTGTAGAGGATCTTGTAGATGATATTTCTGATATTGAAATAAATAAAATAGAAAAGTCAAACGAGGGCGACGACACCGGCGAGGGACAAGCTGCCGCAGACGCCGCCATTGCAGACAATATTGCCATTGACGACCCTGTAAAGGTTTACCTAAAGGAAATAGGCAGAGTGCCGTTGCTGTCGTCAGAGGAGGAAATAGAGCTGGCAGTCAGAATAAAAAACGGAGATGTTGCCGCAAAGAAAAGACTGTCCGAGGCTAACCTGCGTTTGGTAGTAAGCATAGCAAAAAGGTATTTGGGCAGAGGTATGCAGTTCCTTGACCTTATACAGGAGGGTAATTTGGGACTGATAAAGGCTGTTGAAAAGTTTGACCATACAAAGGGCTTTAAGTTTTCTACCTATGCAACATGGTGGATAAGACAGGCTATTACAAGGGCTATAGCAGACCAGGCACGAACCATAAGAATACCTGTGCATATGGTGGAAACAATCAACAAGGTTAAAAAGGTTTCCAGCCAGCTTCTGCACGCCAACGGTCACGAGCCTACAGCAGAGGAAATTGCCGCTGAAATTGATATGCCTATTGACAAGGTGCGTGAAATTATGCGTGTAGCACAGGAGCCTGTATCTCTTGAAACACCAATAGGCGAGGAAGAGGACAGCCACCTGGGAGACTTTATATCGGACGACGACACACCGGCGCCTGCCGATGTAGCCTCACATACATTGCTTAAGGAACAGCTGGGAAATGTGCTGGACACCCTTACACCACGGGAGAAAAAGGTGCTTATACTGCGTTTTGGACTGCTTGACGGCCGTTCAAGAACTCTTGAGGAGGTTGGCAAGGAGTTTAATGTTACCCGTGAGCGTATAAGACAGATAGAGGCAAAGGCTCTTAGAAAGCTTCGTCACCCAAGCAGAAGCAAGAAGCTAAAGGATTTTCTTGACTGATTTTAAAATTGAATTAAAAATACACAAACGGCTTGCGGCCTTTGACTGCAGGCTGTTTTTATGCAATTTTTTATGAAGTACAGTGTAGTAATCGTATAATTTTAAGTGAAGCCTTTGGCATACACTGACCAAAAGTGCTTGTGTGCTGTAATAATAAGCGGTTTTCTTGGCTAATGTTCACATAAATATAGAAAAATATTGTTGATAAAGAGTAGCATTTTTTGGCAAAAGAAAACACTGCATTAAAAAATTGTACATAATTACGAAAATTAAAATATAAGAAATTTTTATTGAATTTAAATATATAATGCGTTATAATGTTGTTGCGAAGGTAATCTTCGGATATATATTAAAGGAGGAAAACACATGTCCAAGAAAAAGATACTTAGCGTAGTTCTTGCAGCTGCAATGGTAGCTTCTATGGCTGCAGTTTCTGCAATTTCTACATCTGCTGCTGAAAATCGTACAATTTACTTTGATTCAAAGGGCTTAGGCGGTACAGCGGCTGCTACTCGTGGCATATATTATTGCTATGCATGGGGTAGCGAAGACGGCGAGCTTTACGCATGGGATAACAAAAAGCTTCGCATGACAAACGAGGGTGACGACCTTTATTCCTTTGAGGTTCCAAAGCAGAACGGCAAGGGTGAGGATGTAAACTCTGACCTTATTATTTTCCATGCTAACAACGGTCCTCAGACATACGACACAACATTTAACGAACACTGCTTCGGTGATACAGCATATGTAACCGACACACTGCTTGAGAACCCTGTTGACAGTGCAAAGACAGCTTACGGCTGTGCTTGGAAAAACACACCATCTCAAGGTGCTCACATTGCTATTACATCAACAGGTAAGGTTCAGGGTATTGGTATGCTTTCAACAGAAACACCACAGTCTATCGTTGACAAGTTCGTTTCTGACTACCAGAAGAACCACGATGATGGCAAGGAAGGCTATGAGGATCTAAGCTTGATTTCTGCTGAAAAGCAGGCTGAATATCTTGCTGCTATTAACGAGATTGTTAACAGCGCTACAGCTCCTACAACAGCACCTACAGATGCTCCTACAACAGCACCTACAGATGCTTCAGCACCTACAGATGCTCCTACAGCAGCACCTACAGATGCTCCTACAACAGCACCTACAGACGCTCCTACAACAGCACCTACAGACGCACCTACAGAGGCTCCTACTACAGACCAATACGGTCGTATTCCTGGCCTTCCAATGCTGCAGAACATGAACCTGCCTGCAAAGGATACTAACAGAGAAGCTTTTGAAGAGGCCGGTGCTCCTGATGATTGGGACGGCTACTACAATGTTTACTACTTTGCAGCACCTGCTGAGTGGGAAACAGGCGAAGGTAAGGTTGAGGGCATTGACTCAATCGGTTTCTATTGGTTCTGCGGTGAACTTAACAACGGCCAGTGGCCTGGTGAGGCTGCTACTCCTCTAAAGGATGCTGACGGCAACCAGGTTACATACAAGGTTGAAGACGAAAAGTCTCCATATGCCGGTCAGGAATTAAATGTATACTACGGCTTTGCTCCAACATTTGCAACAAGCATTATTTGGAACAACGGTGCTTCTGAAAAAGCACTGATTTGCCAGACAGCAGATCTTAAGGTAGATGACCCTTCATCAACAGGTAACCTTGCTGATATCGTATTTAATGAGTCAAACCAAGAGATCGACGGCGTATCAGTAGCCGGCTGCATTAGCTACATTTATGATTCAAAGAAAGAAATTAATGGCTTGACAGGTCTTGAGCAGACATCAAACCTGTGTAAGTTCCTGTTCTACAACCCTCGCACAGGCGAGACAACAACACAGGCTCTAAAGGATGCCGACGGTAACTATGTTACAGAAGAAAACGAGTATTGGGAAGAGACAGTAGCACTAAACCCATACTTTGACATGAACTATGATTATGTTAACAAGGATGCAGAAGTTCCAACTGCTGCTCAGCCTGCAACACTTCCACCAGCAGATGAGCCTACAGACGCATCTGGAAACTCACCTTCACAGGCTCCTACAACAGTTACACCTGACGGTCCTACAACAGTTACATCACCGTCATCAGCTACAGCTTCAAACAGCGCTAATGCTGCCGGCGTTAAGAATGGTAACGGCAGTAGCAGTACTACCAGCGGTAAGGGCGTAGTAGCTACAGCTGAGGGTACAGTTGCTGCTATGTTGGGCACAGTTCTTGTTGCTGCTGTTGCAGTTGCATTTGTTGCTCGCAAGAGAAGAGAGAGCGAAGAGGCTTAATTAATCGAAATTGAATAGTTAAAACTATTTTCCTTTCTTTTTTGGGTGCACACCTTCGGGTGTGCACCTTTTTTGCTTTGATTATTGACACAAGGCCTTTCAAGATAGCCGGCAGCTATTGACTTTTTATTTTGCGGTGCTATAATAAATTAAAAGATATAATATATTTGTTTCGGGGCGGGGTGTAATTCCCCACCGGTGGTAAAGCCCACGAGCGTTAGAACGCTGATTTGGTGAAATTCCAAAGCCGACGGTATAGTCCGGATGAAAGAAACTTATTTTTATACAGCTTTTAAGCCGTTGCTTTTGGGCTGTATGTGGATTTGTGATTTTTCCGCAATGCCTCGGTGGGCGTTGCGGTTTTTTATTTGCAGGTGATGTTATGAGTGAATTTACAAAGGAAGACTATGGCTATATGAGGCGTGCTTTAGACTTAGCCGCCAAAGCACGAGGCTTTACCTCTCCCAATCCAATGGTGGGGGCTGTAATTGTAAAGGACGGAAGAATAATTGCAGAGGGCTATCACCAAAAATGCGGTGAAGGTCACGCAGAGGTAAACGCCTTTAAAAATGCTACCGAAAGTGTGGAGGGTGCAACAATGTATGTTACCCTTGAGCCCTGCAGTCATACCGGAAAAACACCACCCTGTGCCGACAAAATTATTGAAAAGAAAATTGCAAGGGTTGTGGTGGGGGCTATGGACCCTAACCCTTTGGTCAGCGGCAGAGGTGTTGAAAAGCTGAAAAAAGCCGGTATTTCCGTTAGCTGCGGCTTGCTTTCGGACGAAAGCATTAAGCTTAATGAGATTTTTATGAAATATATAGTCAACAAAATTCCTTTTGTTGTATATAAGTCGGCAACTGCCTTAGACGGTAAAATTGCCACCTGCAGAGGAGAAAGCCAATGGATAACGGGTACAGAGGCACGAGGCGAGGTGCATATGCTAAGGCACTATTTAAGCGGAATAATGGTAGGTATAAACACCGTACTTGCCGACAACCCTATGCTTAATTGCAGAGCAGAGGGCTGCATTTCCCCTGTAAGAATAGTTGTTGATTCTAACTTAAAAATCCCTGTAGAGTGCAGCTTGGTGCAAACAGCAGATAAATATAAGACAGTTGTAGCCACTCTGCAAAGCTCAACGGGAATAAAGGCGTCTATGCTTGAACAAATGGGCGTACAGGTTATAACCGTGGAAGAAAAGGACGGCAGAGTTGACCTAAACGACCTTATGCAGAAGCTGGGTGCAATGGGCATTGACAGTATTTTGCTTGAGGGCGGCGGAACGCTGGCATTTAGTGCCTTTAGTCAAAAAATTGTGGATAAGGTTATTTATTATATAGCCCCTAAAATTTTTGGCGGTGCTTCGGCAAAAACCTCTGTGGAGGGGGCAGGCTTTGGAAAAATAGCCGACTGCGTAAGGCTGAAAAATGTTGAAGCCCGTTTTGTCGGTGAAGATGTTTGCATAACCGCATATGTTGATAAATAATTTTATGTGGAGGTAGCAGAGTGTTTACAGGAATTGTTGAAGAAATTGGAAGTATTAAGCAGGTACAGCGTGGCGAAAAATCCTCTGTAATTACGGTCAGTGCCAAAAAAGTGCTGGAAAACACACAGCTTGGTGACAGTATAGCGGTAAACGGTGTATGCCTTACAGTTACAAATATAGAGGGTGGTTGTTTTACCGCAGATGTTATGGCAGAAACTATGCGTCGCACCAACCTGGGCAGCCAGTCGGCAGGCAGCAGGGTAAACCTTGAGCGTGCATTGCTGCCTACTACACGAATGGGCGGCCACATTGTAAGCGGACATATTGACGGTACAGGTAAAATAACTGCATACCTAAAAGAGGACAATGCCACTTGGGTTACTGTCAGTGCAGGCGATAATATTTTAAAGTATGTTGTTGGAAAAGGCTCTATAGCCATAGACGGCATAAGTCTTACTGTAGCATATGTAGACAGCAAATGCTTTAAGGTGTCTGTAATTCCCCATACCTCGCAGGAAACGACACTGCTTAACAAAAGCATTGGCACAGCGGTAAACCTTGAGTGCGACATTATTGCAAAATATGTTGAAAAGCTAATAGGTTTTCAAGGAATACAGTCTAAACAGCAGGACGACATAAGTATGCAGATGCTGGCAGAGAATGGTTTTATTTAATGAAAGGAGCAAGCTTAAAATGTCTGAATATAAATTTAACACAATAGAAGAAATTTTAGATGATATTAGAAACGGCAAGAATATTGTTTTAATTGACGCCGAGGACAGAGAAAACGAGGGTGATGTTATCTGTGCGGCACAGTATGCAACCCTTGAAAATGTTAACTTTATGGCAAGCCACGCCAAGGGCTTAATATGTATGCCAATGAGCAGAGAGTACACAGAAAAGCTGCAGCTGCCGCAAATGGTTGCACATAATACAGACAACCACTGCACGGCCTTTACGGTTTCTATAGACCATGTGGATACTACAACGGGCATATCTGCACTTGAGCGTTCTGTTACGGCTATGAAGGTGGTTGAGGACGGAGCAAGGCCGGAGGACTTTAGAAGGCCCGGACATATGTTCCCACTGCTTGCCAAGGACGGCGGAATTTTAGAGCGTGAGGGCCACACAGAGGCTACCGTAGACCTTATGCGTTTGGCAGGCTGTAAGCAGGTGGGCTTGTGCTGTGAAATTATGAGAGATGACGGCACAATGGCAAGAACAGACTATCTTATAGAGTTCGCCAAAAAGCATAAGCTGAAAATAGGTACGGTTGCCGACCTTATTAAGTACAGAAAGGTACATGAGGAATTTGTTGAGTGTGTTGCAAGGGCAAAAATGCCTACAAGATATGGCGAATTTGAAATAAGAGGTTATATAAATAAAATAAACGGCGAGCACCATGTAGTGCTTATTAAGGGCGATGTTACAGACGGCAGGCCTGTTTTGTGCCGTGTTCATTCGGAATGTCTTACAGGTGACGCACTTGGCTCTGCAAGATGCGACTGCGGTCAGCAGTATGATGCCGCTATGAAGGCAATAGCTCAGGAGGGCAGAGGCGTGCTTGTGTATCTTCGTCAAGAGGGCAGGGGCATTGGTCTAATAAATAAAATTAAGGCCTATCAGCTGCAAGACAATGGTATGGATACAATAGAGGCCAACATTGCTTTGGGCTTCCCGGCAGATATGCGTGACTACTCCGTAGGCGCACAAATTTTGCGTAACATAGGGGTTAAGCAGCTGCGTGTAATGACAAACAATCCGTTGAAAATCGACGGACTTGAGGACTATGGCATAACAATAGTAGAAAGAGTGCCTATAAAAATTAAGGCAAACAAATACGACGAGTTTTATTTAAGAACAAAGCAGGACAAAATGGGACATATGCTGGATATGGACTAATTTGAATATATAAAACTATAATTTAAACGAGGTGCAGAATAATGAATATTTTAGAAGGAAAGCTAGTAGCAGAGGGATTAAAAATAGGTATAGTAGTAGGCAGATTTAACGAGTTTATTGGCTCAAAGCTGTTAAGCGGCTGTGTAGACGGTTTAGTAAGACACGGCGTAAACGACAGCGACATTGATGTTGCCTGGGTACCGGGTGCTTTTGAAATACCTGTAATAGCAAAAAAAATGGCACAAAGCGGCAAATACAATGCAATAATCTGCCTAGGCGCAGTAATAAAAGGAGCAACCTCACATTACGATTATGTTTGTGCGGAAGTTTCTAAAGGTATTGCACAGGTTTCGCTGGAAAGCGGCTTGCCTGTAATGTTCGGAGTGGTAACTACAGATACAATACAGCAGGCAATTGAAAGAGCCGGAACAAAGGCAGGCAACAAGGGCTACGACTGTGCGGTAAGTGCGATAGAAATGGCAAATCTAATGAAAAAGCTGTAAAAAGCAGAAACAGCAATACCTTAGAATAGGTCAAGGTATTGCACAGGTTTCGCTGGAAAGCGGCTTGCCTGTAATGTTCGGAGTGGTAACTACAGATACAATACAGCAGGCAATTGAAAGAGCCGGAACAAAGGCAGGCAACAAGGGCTACGACTGTGCGGTAAGTGCGATAGAAATGGCAAATCTAATGAAAAAGCTGTAATGTATAAATAATATAGTATGTAAAAAGCAGAAACAGCAATACCTTAGAATAGGTCAAGGTATTGCACAGGTGTCATTGGAAAGCGGCTTGCCTGTAATGTTTGGAGTGGTAACCACAGATACAATACAGCAGGCATATTTATTTTTATAGGGTGATTTTGTTTATTGAGCAAAATAGACAAAATTGCCCTTACTTTTTCGTAGGAATAGTTCATTTAATATAAACGCCATATATGATATAGTATTACTATGTAATTTGAAAATGAATTAAACGGAGAGGGATTCTAATGGAGAGAGAAAGCTTAAAATCTCGTTTGGGATTTATACTGCTGTCTGTAGGCTGTGCCGTAGGTATAGGAAATGTTTGGCGTTTCCCGTATGTAGCCGGAAATAACGGAGGCGGTTTGTTTGTATTGTTTTATATAATGTTTCTTGTTATTATGGCGGTGCCTATTTTGACAATGGAATTCGCTATAGGCAGGGCAAGCCAGCGAAGCGTTATGTGTGCTTACCAGAAAATAGAACCTAAAAATTCAAAATGGCATGTTCACGGTTACTTTGCACTTGTGGGAAACTACTTGCTAATGATGTTCTATACAGTTGTAGGCGGTTGGATGCTGTATTATTTTTATAAATTCGTTGCAGGCGATTTTGAAGGGATGAATAAGGATGCCGTATCTAACGAATTTGACAAAATGCTCGGTGAGCCGGGTACACTGATACTGTGGACATTTATTGTAATAATTATAGGCTTTTTTGTATGCTCACTCGGACTGCAAAACGGAGTGGAGCGTATAAGCAAGGTAATGATGATTGCACTGTTTGCACTTATATTAATATTGGCAGTACATTCTCTTACGCTCAAGGGCGGTCTTGAGGGCTTAAAATTTTATTTAGTGCCAAACCTTGATGTTGTAAATAAACAGGGTTGGCTGTCGGTAATAGTTGCCGCTATGAATCAGTCCTTTTTTACCCTTAGTATAGGCATAGGCTCAATGATGATTTTCGGCAGCTACATTAAAAAGGATAATTCTCTGTTTGGCGAATCCTTAACAATTGCCGGACTTGACACCTGCGTGGCTATAATAGCCGGTTTAATTATTTTCCCGGCATGCTATGCCTTTGGCGTTGCACCTGACAGCGGTCCAAGCCTAATATTTATTACACTGCCGAATGTATTTAATAATATGGCCTTTGGCAGAGTTTGGGGTGCGCTGTTCTTCCTGTTTATGTCCTTTGCAGCTTTTTCTACTGTTATTGCTGTGTTTGAAAATATTATAAGCTGTTGGATAGACAAGTGGAAGCTTAACCGCAAACTGGTGTGCGCTATAAACTGTGCTATGCTTTTGGTTTTGTCACTGCCTTGTATTTTGGGCTTTAATTTGCTAAGCGGCTTTAACCCTTTGGGCGACGGTTCTACTGTGCTTGACCTTGAGGACTTTTTAGTAAGTAACATTATGTTGCCGGGCGGCAGTATTATAGTTACACTGTTCTGTACTTCAAGATACGGCTGGGGCTTTGACAATTACCTGGCAGAGGTGAACTGCGGCAAGGGCTTAAAGGTAAGTCCTAAACTGCGCATTTACTTTAAGTGGGTATTGCCTATTATAGCAACCATACTTTTGGTCAACGGTGTAGTTGCGACATTTGTAAAATAATTCTGTTTTGTTTACAGAGTTAGAGTAAAAAAGATAATTAATATTTAAAGCCGTCCTTGCTTCGTGCAAGGGCGGCTTTCTGCATAATTTTACCGCTTGGCGAATAAAATTATTTAGAATACTAAACAGCTTAAAAGCGGAGAAAATGTTTTCGACTATTTTGCAGGGTGCAAATACTATATGCTGTACAATACAGGGTGCGGCGTAAATCGTTTTGCGGCGTTTAGTATAAGGCAGGAGGGAGCGGTTATGTATAAAGAAAACCAACAATTAAAGGTGTTCAGAGCTGTGCTTATAGGTATGCTTGTGGGGCTTGTGCTGTGCAGTATTATGATAGTAGTGCTGTCCCTTGTGCTGGTAAAAACCGGACAAATGCCTACAAACGCCGTTTTTGTTGCACTGCAGGCTATTAGTGCGGTGTCAGCATTTTTAGGCAGCTACATATCGGTGCGTATCTGCAAGTCCAGGGGGCTTATGGTGGGCTTGCTTACGGCACTTGCTATGTTCGCAGTAATATTTATGGTAGGGCTTTCTATGAGTGTAGAGCCGGTTTCTATGCTTTCGCTAACTAAGCTTATAGCTATGCTGTGTGCCGGTGCTATTGGGGGAGTTGTTTCCGTAAATAAAAAACAGCGTGTAAAAAAATATTAGGCGGCTTTGGCAGGTACCGCCATATTCCATAAGCAGCAGCCTTATTTATTATAGGCAGGGTGCATACAGATGGGCAGGGCTGACCTTCTGTATGCATTTTTTTGTTCACAAAAAGTTATTATTTTTTTGAAAATAAGAGTAAATTCAAGAAAAACGGCGAAAACAAGAGATATAACCGAACAAGCGTTAAAAAATTGACTATTTCTGACTTTGACTTTAACTGACCTACGACATATAATATAAACAAAGGTCAGGGAAAATCAAAGAGAAAAGGTCGAGAAAGATTAAATAATATTAAATGACACTGACCGTTACCGAGGCTTTGCAATAGGCTGAATACTTCAAGGCAGCTTATGTACAGGCTAAGGTTTAGGCACGGCGTATATTTGTAAGCTGTGCAGTAAAAAGAGGTGACAAGTATGAGAATGAGCGACCTTGTGGCGAATTATATAAATAATATGATTGACGAAAGCAACGGTACAGCTGAGATACAGCGTAACGAGCTGGCAAACAGCTTGGGCTGCGTGCCCAGTCAAATAAATTATGTCATTAGCTCTCGCTTTACTCAAGAAAACGGCTATGTAGTTGAAAGCCGACGAGGCGGCGGTGGTTATATTCGCATTACAAAAATTCATTTTACAACGGGAAAGGCGGAGATAATAATGCATATTGTTAATTCTATCGGTGATTCGCTTGACGCAACATCAGCCAATATGATACTGAAAAATCTTATGGCAAGCGGTGTAGTAGCCAACGAAACAGCCAGAGTAATGTCTTCGGCAATTTCCGAAAGAGCTTTTTACAGCATACCAAAGCAGCTGCGAAACAATGTAAGAGCAACTGTGCTAAAGAATATGCTTTTGTCAATAATTTAAGGTGTATAAATAAGGAGGTTTATTTATGATTTGCGAACTATGTGGAAAAAACCAAGCGACAACTCATGTTAAGTCGATGGTAAACGGTGAATATACAGAAATGTGGCTTTGTCCGCACTGTGCAAAGGAGAAAGGCTTCGACAACTTGTTTGCACACACTGCAACAGATTTCAGCAGCTTTTTAGGTAGCTTTTTTGGCGATGGCCTACCGTCACGCACAAGTGCTACACGGTGCAAGTCCTGTGGCTCGTCCTTTGCGGATATTGCCAGGTCGGGCAAGGTAGGCTGTGCAGACTGCTACACAAACTTTTATGATGAGCTGCTGCCGTCAATACAGAAAATTCACGGCAACATTCAGCACACCGGTAAGGTGGTAGCGGGTGCAGGTGCAGACCTGAAGCTGTCAAGAGAAATTGAAAAAACAAGGCAGGAGCTGGCACAGGCGGTAAAGGAGCAAAACTTTGAGCTTGCCGCTAAGCTAAGAGATAAAATTAATGATTTGGAAGCAGGTGACAACAATGCCAAATAAATGGTATGACAAAAACGGTGAGCAGGGCGATGTAGTTATAAGCTCCCGTATAAGACTGGCAAGAAACCTAAACGGTTATCCGTTCCCGCACCTTATGAGCCTACAGCAGAAAAACGAGCTGGCAAGCAAGGTTAAGGCTGCGCTTGACAATAGCAATTCCTACATTGCAAGCACATTTAAGTTTATTAATATGGCACAGCTTTCAGTAACGGAGGCAAATTCACTTGTAGAGCGTCACTTGGTTAGTCCGGCATTTGCCGATGACAGGTCCGGCAGGTATTTACTCTTAACAGAGGACGAGTCAATAAGCATTATGCTTAATGAGGAAGACCACATAAGAATACAGGTTCTTTCAGACGGCTTATCACTAAAGCAGGCATATGATGTTGCCGATAAAATAGATACCCTGCTTGACAATGCTCTTGGCTTTGCGTTCCACGAAAAGCTGGGCTACCTTACACAGTGCCCTACAAACTTAGGTACAGGTCTAAGGGCGTCGGTAATGCTTCATCTGCCGGCTTTGCAGTCCGGCGGAGTAATTAACCGACTTGAGGACAATCTTTCAAAAATCGGTTTAACACTTCGTGGCACATTTGGCGAGGGTACAGACGCACAGGCTGGAATGTATCAGCTTTCAAATCAGGTAACGCTTGGCTTGTCAGAGGAAACAGCTATTGAGAATCTGCAAAGCGTAACAATGCAAATTGTTGGTAACGAGCGTGATGCCCGTAACGAAATTTGCAAACGCCTTGACACTCAGGATTATATTATGAGGTGCTTAGGCAAGCTGAAATATGCTCTGCTAATGAGTACAAAAGAAGCTCAAGGTCTGTTGTCGGCAGTAAGGCTGGGTGCAGCACAGGGAATAGTAAGCGGTATTTCATTGGATACGCTAAACAGCCTGTTGGTGGAGCTACAGCCAAATACCCTTACACTAAACGAGGGCAAGGAGTTATCCCCGCAGGACAGAGACAAGCTTAGAGCTGAGCTTATTAAGGAACAGCTAAAATAATCTCGGCCCTGTAAATATGACAAAAAATATTTTACGGGCGGGTTATTATAAATATCAGAATGTATTATGAAACAGTTATTGGAGGTATGAGTTTATGTATAGATTTAATGGTTTTACAGAAAATGCCAATAAGGCAATGAATATGGCTATTGACTGTGCACAACAGCTTGGTCATACATATATAGGCACAGAACATATTCTGCTTGGACTGCTTCAGGAAAGCTCGGGCGTTGCCTCTGTAGCACTGGAAAACTCCGGTGTAACCTTTGAGGCTGTAGAGCAGAATATAAAAGAAAAAATAGGTGTAGGCAGTATGACAAGGCTTACAACCGCCGACCTAACACCACGAAGCAAAAGGGTTATTCAAATGGCTATGGTTATAGCCTCCCGACTGAACCACAACTATGTCGGCACAGAGCATTTGCTTATTGCCCTGCTTGAGGACAGCGACAGCTATGCAGTAAGAATGATTAATGAAATCGGTGCAAAGCCGACTGACATTGTTGAGAACATAAAGGAGCAGCTTAGCAACAATGTTGAGAGCTTTTCAAGCAATGTGGAAAAGCCAAACGGAAAAGCCGCAGGTAAAACAGAAACTCTTGACAAGTTTGGCGTAGACCTGACAGCCAAGGCTAAAAAGGGCGAAATTGATCCCGTTATCGGCAGAAAAAAGGAAATTGACAGGGTTATACAGATTTTGTCAAGGCGTTCAAAGAACAATCCTTGCTTAATCGGTGAGCCGGGCGTAGGTAAAACAGCCGTTGCCGAGGGCTTGGCACTAAAAATTGCCAACAATGAGGTTCCTGATTTGCTGCAGGGCAAGCGTGTAGTAGCCCTTGACCTTACAGGTATGATAGCCGGTACAAAATACCGTGGCGACTTTGAGGACAGAATTAAGAGTGCTATTGACGAGGTTAAAAACTCCGGCAATGTTATTCTGTTTATTGACGAGCTGCATACTATTGTAGGTGCAGGCAGTGCAGAGGGCTCCTCTGACGCAGCCAATATTTTAAAGCCGTCTTTGGCTAGGGGCGATTTTCAGGTAATCGGTGCAACTACCCTTAACGAGTACCGCAAGTACATCGAAAAGGATTCCGCACTGGAGCGTCGTTTCCAGCCTGTTACAGTTGGCGAGCCTACACAGGAGGAAACAGTAGAGATTCTAAAGGGCTTGCGTGACAGGTACGAGGCACACCACAAGGTAAAGATTACAGACGAGGCTATAGACGCCGCTGTTAAGCTGTCATCAAGGTATATTAATGACAGATTTTTGCCTGACAAGGCTATTGACCTTATTGATGAATCAGCGTCAAGAGTTCGTTTGCAGGATCACACAGAACCGTCCGAAATTAAAGAGCTTGAAAAGGAAATTGAAAGACTTGAGGCTGAAAAGAGTGCCGCTGTAAACGCACAGAAGTTTGAGGACGCAGCAAAGCTGAGAGATGAAGAAAAGCAGGCCAGAGAAAAGCACCAAAATGCAGTTGACAAGTGGAAGTCGCAAAAGGGCGGCAGTGTAAACGAGGTAACTGCCGAGGATATTGCAGAGGTAGTTTCCGGCTGGACAGGTGTGCCTGTTGCACAGCTGACAGAGGAGGAAAGCCAAAGACTGCTGAAAATGGAGGATATTCTTCATAAGCGTTTAATCGGTCAAAAAGAGGCTGTGTCTGCTGTAGCAAGGTCTATTAGGCGTGGCAGAGTAGGTCTAAAGGACCCTAAGCGACCAATAGGCTCGTTTATCTTCCTTGGCCCTACAGGCGTAGGTAAAACAGAGCTTTGTAAGGCTCTTGCCGAGGCTATGTTTGGCGATGAGAACAATATGATAAGACTTGATATGTCCGAATATATGGAGAAGCACACAGTGTCAAAGCTTGTTGGTTCGCCTCCTGGATATGTTGGATATGATGAGGGCGGTCAGCTGACAGAAAAGGTAAGACGCCACCCGTATTCAGTTGTATTGTTTGACGAAATTGAAAAGGCTCACCCTGATGTATTTAATATGCTGCTTCAAATTCTTGACGACGGCAGACTTACAGATTCACAGGGCAGGCTTGTAGATTTTAGAAATACAATCATCATTATGACATCTAATGTAGGTGCAAAATATATCACCAACGAAAGTTCAAAGGATCTTGGCTTTGCATTCTCTGACGAAAAAGAAGCAGAGAAAGAGGACTACCAAAAGATTAAGGAAACAGTTATGGGAGAGCTGAAAAACACCTTCCGTCCTGAATTCTTAAACAGAGTTGACGATATTATAGTATTTACAAAGCTGTCAAACGATGAAATCGCTCAAATTGCAAAGCTGATGCTTGGCTCTCTGACAAAGAGGTTGGCTGATATGGACATTACCATCACCTTTACAGACGATGCCGTTAAGCGTATTGCAGAGGTTGGCTTTGACCCTGTATACGGTGCAAGACCTTTAAGAAGGGCTATATGCTCAAACATTGAGGATAAAATCAGTGAGGAAATTCTTGAAGGTAAAATAAAAGCCGGCGACAAGGTTGAATGTACAGTACAGGACAAGGAGTTTGCCTTTAATAAGGTGCAGTAGCTTTTTGCAGCAATACTTGACCAATATAGTATAAAGTAAGTCCCCAAGCTTATTTTAATAATTAACGAGCCTCCTGCTTGTATGGCGTATGCCGTCAAGCAGGAGGCTTAGTTGCTTTTATATATTTAGTATTTTAAGGATAAAGTCAAGTGCAAAGCAGCAGCCTACAAACAGTGCAAAGCTAAAACAATACAGCAGTGCTTTTTTCCATGGCTCAATAAACCACTGTGGCTTTTTGCCCACAATAAGCAAAGCAAGGTAGATAATTGCCACAAGCAGCACAAAATATCCTATTACACGAAAAATCAAAGTCATTCACCTCATAAAAAAATCGCAGCAAAATACAGACTGCATTTTGTAAGCTATGTAGTAAATTTTATCATAAACTGCCGTACACTGTCAACAAATAAGCCCCAAGCCACGGGGCAGAGTGGAACGCTGCATAACCGCATTAACCGTCGTAATACAGTACGGGTATACGGCACAGAGAATGTTTTTGCAGCACAAAAAGGGCTTCACCGTTTAAGGTGAAGCCCTTTAGAATATACTGTATAGAAAAATCAGTGCTGATCAAAGAACTTTGCATGAAGTGCCGCAACAGCTCTGTCAGCGTCTGCTGTGTTAATAAGAACAGAAATTTTAATTTCGCTTGTAGAAATCATCTGAATGTTGATGTTTGCATTGTAAAGTGCCTCAAACATCTTTGAAGCAAAGCCGGAGTGGCTTTCCATACCTGCACCTACAATTGAAACCTTAGCAACATCCTCGTCATATACAACCTTTTGTGCCTTTAGAGTTGGCATAAAGGCATTAATAACCTCTTTAGCGTCGTTCAGCTTGTCCTTTGCACAGGTAAAGGCAATATCCTTTGTACCGTCACGACCGATAGACTGAAGAATAATATCTATGTTTACATCCTTAGCAGCAAGCTTAGAGAACATTTTAAATGCCAAGCCTGGCTCGTCCGGTACACCTACTACTGAAATTCTTGCAATGTCTGCATCCTTAGCAACACCGCTTATTAACATTCTCTCCACGTTAGAGACCTCCTTAACAATAGTTCCCGGTGCACAAGTCAAGCTTGATAGCACCTCAAGTTCAAGATTATATTTTTTTGCAAGCTCAACACTTCTGTTGTGAAGAACCTGAGCACCCAATGTAGCCAGCTCAAGCATTTCATCATAAGAAATTTCGGAAAGCTTTTTAGCATTTGGTACCTTTCTTGGGTCGGCGGTGTATACGCCTTCAACATCAGTGTATATTTGGCACAAATCAGCGTGAAGTGCACAAGCAAGAGCAACTGCACTTGTGTCAGAGCCGCCTCTGCCTAGGGTAGAAACATCGCCGTAGCGTGTTATGCCCTGAAAACCGGCTACAACTACAATGTTGTTGTGGTCAAGCTCATTTTTCAGTCTTTCGCAGTCAATACGTGTAATTCTTGCGTTGGTATGTGCAGAGGTTGTTTTAAAACCTGCCTGCCAGCCAAGCAAGGAAACAACAGGGCAGCCGATTTTCTCAATAGCCATTGCAAGAAGTGAAATAGAAATCTGCTCGCCTGCTGCCAACAGCATATCTCTTTCTCTTTTTGAGGCATTAGGGTTAATCTCCATCTGCTTTTCAATTAAGTCGTCTGTTGTGTCGCCCTGAGCAGACACAACAACTACAACCTTGTTGCCTTTTTTGTAAGTGTCTGTTACTATGCGTGCAACATTGTTAACACGCTCAGCGTTAGCAACAGAACTACCACCGAATTTTTGTACTATAAGGCTCATTTGTGTAGCTCCTTTATCTATAAATTCTATCTGAACTGGTAAAATCAGATAACACCATAAGTAATTTTAATATGATAGCGTATAAAAGTCAATGCATAAATTAATAAATTGTAAACAGCTAGTCAAGAATAATTTTGGCACCTTCGCTGTCAGCACTTAGCATAACAAACTGCCACCCCGTAAAGCCCTTATCCTCAAGAGAGGTAATTGCGTGTGTGGAAAAGTCGTTTGCGTGCTTGTCGTCAATTATAGCTATTATTGTAGGCCCTGCACCGCTTATATATGTTCCGTACGAACCAAGCTCATAGCTTATTCTAAATACAGTGTCTATGCCCTTTATAAGGTGCTTTCTGTATGGCTGGTGGAGCTGGTCTTGTACGGCTACTCTTAGGTTTTCAAGGCTGCCCGAAAACAGCGAGGAGGTCATAAGCGACGAGCGTGACAGGTTAAAAACAGCCTGCTCCTTTGTGTAGGTGTCGGGCAATACGCCACGGGCATACTCTGTGCTTAGCTCAAAAGGCGGTATAAACACGCCAAAGCGTATATTTCCTGCAACAGGTACGCTTACGCTGTACACCTTGTCACCGTCTATTGCCGATGTTACCAAACCGCCCATAATAGCCGGCGTGGTGTTGTCAGGATGCCCCTCAATTTGCGACGCAAGATTTATAAGGTCTTTGTCTGTAAGAGGGTTTCCCAAAAACCTGTTTGCACCTACCAAGCCTGCTACAATACAGGCAGAGCTGCTGCCCAAGCCCCTTGTCATAGGAATATTGTTTTCCTGAATTATCTTTAGTCCCGGCAGTTTTTTTCCGCATTCCTTGTAAAGGTGCTCGGCAGACCAGTATATGAGGTTGCTTTTATCGGTAGGAATTTTTATATCGTCCTTTGACGTTATTACGGTTTCGTCCGAAACCTCCATCCAAACCTGATTATACATAGTTAAAGCGACGCCCAGACTGTCAAAGCCTGAGCCTAGGTTAGCGCTTGTTGCCGGTATTTGAATTCTTATCATTACAGATCACCTATTCTAATAGTGTTAAGAACCTCTACACCGTTTTCCTTTAGTTCTTTAATTTTTTCGTTAAAGTCCTTAATCTTCATTTTGTCTGTAGTAAACGCAATTTCATTTTCAGGAGCATTTTCACGGTGAAGCTGTGTGATTTTGTTAAATACAGACTGTGCGGTTTTAATACTGCCGTTTGCCCTTACATACATAGCGCTTATGCTTTCGTCATACGGCAATACATTGCTGCCGTCGCAGTCGCTCCAGAACAGGTATTTTCTTGCGTTAATATGCTTAATGCAGTCTACAATGTCGGCTACTACAGCACTTGCTGTAGGCAACTTGCCGGCACCCTTACCGTAGAATACAACATCGCCGGTTGCGTCACCACGAACAAGAATACCGTTGAAAACATCGTCAATGCCGGAAAGCTGACTTTCTTCGCTTATAAACATAGGAGCTACGAAAATGTCAAGCATACCGTTGCCGATGTTTTTAACATCTCCAATAAGCTTAATAACGCCGCCCCAACGGTTAGCGTATGCAACATCCTCAAGGGATATGTTTGTTATACCCTCTGTATGTATGTTATCCGGATAAACATGCTTGCCAAAAGCAAGTGAGGCAAGTATGCATATTTTTCTGCAGGCGTCGTGTCCTTCAACATCGGCAGATGGGTCACGCTCTGCATAGCCAAGCTCCTGAGCCAGCTTTAAGGCGTCCTTAAAGGACATAGACTCTGTAATCATCTTTGTCAAGATAAAGTTTGTTGTGCCGTTAAGAATACCTGCTATTTCATCAACATCATTTGCTACAAGACAGTTGTTAAGCGGTCTTATAATAGGAATGCCGCCGCCTACGCTTGCTTCAAATAAAAAGTTTACATTGTGCTCTTTAGCTATGGCGAGCAGCTGAGCACCCTTTTTTGCTACAAGCTCTTTGTTTGAGGTTACTACGCTTTTGTTAGCCTCTAAGCAACGCTTTACAAAGTCAAAGGCAGGGTTTACTCCGCCCATAACCTCTGCTACAACCTTAATTTCGTCATCGTTTACAATATCCTCAAAGTTCTTTGTGAACTTGTCAGAGTATGAAAGTCCCGGAAAATCTCTTAAATCCAAAATTCTTTTAATGCTAATTTCCTCGTGAACCTTTTTTTGTAGGCTTTCCTTGTGAGTCAAAAGTATTTCAGCTACACCTGAGCCTACTACGCCGTGTCCTAGTATTGCAACCTGTATCATTTTGCACCTCTCTAAAATTAGTATATTAATAATAAATTATTTCGATTATAAAGTCAACTTTGCAGCCATGCGTATTGCCGGCTGCAAAGTAAAAAGTAATCAGTTTTATCAAGCTCTTTATGCGTTTATTGTACCACTACCGCAGTATCGCCGCCCGAGGTATCGCCGCCCGAGATGTCGCCGCCGGAGGTATCGCCGCCGGAGGTGTCGCCGCCGGAGGTATCGCCACCCGAGGTGTCACCGCCCGAGGTGTCGCCGCCCGAGGTATCGCCGCCAGAGGTATCGCCACCCGAGGTGTCGCCGCCCGAGGTGTCACCGCCCGAGGTGTCGCTGTCTGAGGTATAGTCATTGGAATTATCCTCTGATGAATAGTCGTCTGACGAATCGTCACTGCTCGAGCTGTCGCTGCTGTCATCATCATCATCGTTATAATCACCGTAGCTGTTTGAGTAATTGTTGTAGCTTTCTGAGCTGTAGCCGCTGTAGTTGTAGTTAGTGTGGTAGCCCGAGCAATACTCAGGAACATGATCTTTCTTGTAATAGCCTGTAAAGGTTGCTGAGCAGTAGGAGCCTGCCAACAGACCTGTGCTTGCACAGTATTCGTGCTTTTCAAGAGTTTCGTCCAGTGTATATTCCTTTGACTTTTTGTCGGATAAATATTTTTCCATAAGGTCGTGGAAAATATTAACGGCTACCGAGAAGCTTGACTGTGACAGTGACGACGGCGTGTCGTAGCCCGTCCATACCGCACAGGTAGCATATGGTGACAGTCCGCAGAACCAGTGGTCTTTACCGCCGTCGGTTGTACCTGTTTTGCCCAAAATATCCCAGCCGTAAATCTTTGCTTCACCCGCACTTGTATGAGCCGGATTGTTATGAACCACATTGTAGTTCAGCTCTCTGTTCATTATAGTTGCTGTTTGTGAAGAATAGGCCTGTATAGGAATTTGGTCACGGTGGTCAATAATAACATTGCCGGATGCGTCTTCTACATAATAGTAAGTGTAGGAGTCGTATACCTTGCCGCCGTTGCCCATATATTGGTAGGCTGTTGCCATTTCTCTTACTGTAACACCGCCGTTTAAGCCGCCCAGTGACAAAGCACCAAGGTTGTTTGCGTCCTCTGTTGAAAGATGACGGAAGTACATTTTATTAATTGCCTGATTGTAAGCATTTTTAGGGCCTACAAGCTCCATTGTTTGTGCGGCCGTTGCGTTTGATGAACGCTCTATAGCGTCCGGCAAGGTTATTTCACCCAAATATGAGCCGTAAACATTGTCAGGGCCTGCTATCCAGTTGCCGTAGCTGTCTTGACGCCAATCGTCGATAGGCTGGTCTTTAACCATTGACGAGTAGTTATATTTATTCTTTTCTATTGCCAACGGATAAACTATAAGAGGCTTAATAGAAGAACCCGGCTGTAATTCGGCAACATTTGCTCTGTCCCATACCAGCATTTGGCTTTTCTTTTCTCTGCCGCCTACTGTTGCCAAAACTCTGCCCTGCAGGTCTGTCATTACTACTGCCAGCTCACAGTTTGGATCATAAGGAGTAGACATATCCTGAATATATTTTTCACAGTACTGCTGGAATTCCAAATCCATAGCAAGATATATTTTCAAACCGCCGGAGTAGATTTTGTTTGAGGCTGTTTCGCTGCTTATGTTAAGCTCCTTTGTAAGCTCGTCCTGCAGGTCTCTCAGTGCGGCCTCAACATACCAGTTTGAAAGATAGTCGTCGCCGTACTTTTCTTTTTTCGCTTCGTTTTCCTGCTCTTTTTTATTGTTTTCATAGCCTACGAATTTCAGAGATTCGGACTCTTTTTTAGCTTGGTCATATTCGTCCTTTGTCAGCATGCCCTGGTCATACATTGCTTCAATTACAGTGTCACGCCGTTCTTTGTTATCCTCAGGGTAAATCAAAGGGTTATAAGCGGCAGGGTTTTGTGTAATGCCTGCAATGGCGGCACATTCGGCCACGCTGCACTCGTTTATATCCTTAGCAAAGTAAAGGTTTGCAGCCGCCTGAACACCCTGGCAGCCACTGCCGTAGTTTACTATATTAAGGTATGCTTCTAAAATTTCGTCCTTTGTGTACTCTTTTTCAAGGTTCAGTGCCTTAAAAATTTCTGTAAGCTTACGGGTAATGCTAACCTCGTTGTCGCCCGTAATGTTTTTTATAAGCTGTTGGGTTATTGTTGAACCACCGTAGCTTGATTCGGAGCCGAGGTTTATTATAGCACCGGCTGTTCGTACCCAGTCAACGCCGGAATGCTCGTAATAACGCTTATCCTCAATAGCTATCTGTGCGTCAGCCATTGCTTTGGGTATTTTATCAAGCGAAACCCATACTCTGTTTTCGCTTCCGTGCAGCCGCTGGTATTCTACAGGCTTGTTGTCGTCATTGTAAATATAAAGGAACGATGTTTGCTGCAGCTTTTCACTGGCAAGGTTTATTCCCGTAGGCTGTGACGCCAGACTGTACAAATAAATGCACATTGCTACAGCCACAATACTGCCGGAAATCAGCAACACCATTAATACTGTAGAAATAGTCTTCCACAGCAAGGCAAAAAAGCCTTTTGCACCGGATACCGCTACGCTTCCGGGAGTAATCCGGTTGTTGTATTGGTTTGTTATTTTGCCCATAAAAAATCAAACCTCCGTTGTAGTATATATGATTAGACAATTTATGCGTATAAATGTGAATATAACCTTTACCATTATATCATTTACCTTTAAAAAAAGGAATGTTTTTTTAATGAATTAATAAAAAATTTGTAAATTTATAATTATCTTGCAAAATGCGTGGCTAAGCTGCCGTTTTTTATAATAAAACCATAAAATATAAGACCGATTTTTTGCCGGCTTTTATCTGCAAAATATTTACCGCCTGTTTTTCTTATGTTTTTCTTATATTGTTGGCAGGTGCATAGAGGTTAA
>ENA-UOJN01000364-UOJN01000364.1-human-gut-metagenome-genome-assembly--contig:-C125IIP-NODE-364-length-39089-cov-44.582057_pt1 | contig 39089 bp, 31 predicted proteins | sample MGYA00242350_ERZ723897 | MGnify/ENA metagenome assembly ERZ723897 | reverse complement strand
AGGGGGTGCATCTTTCTCGAAGATTGCTTTGACCTCCACGTTGTCGTTCGGCATGGTGAACTTATCGTCCTTGATGGTCACGCCGCCGCTCATGACCTGCCATTCCTTGAAGTGGTAGCCGGTGTTGGGCGTAGCGATCAGGGTGATCTCTGTGCCGACAACAGCCTTTGCATGAGAGGCGGAAGCTGTGCCGTTGCCGTCCGTTTTCACGGTAATGGTGAACTCGGTGGGCACAGGAGGCGCGTCCTCCTCGAAGATTGCCCTGACCTCCACGTTATCGTTCGGCATGAGGAACTTATTGTCCTTGATGGTCACGCCGCCGCTGATGACCTCCCACTCCTTAAAGTGGTAGCCCTCGTTGGGCATGGCGGTCAGGATGATTGTCGTACCGGCCGCAGCGGTGGAAGGAGTTGCGGTGCCAGTGCCGTTTCCGTCATTACTGACGGTGACGGTGTAGGTGGTGGGGGTAATAACGCTGTTTTCCCACAGCGCCTTGATCTCGGTATCCCCGTTCACGGTGTAGGAATCTCCCACCTTGTACTCCTTGCCGCCGATCTCCCAAGCCTTGAACTCCTGATCGGCGGGAGCGGTGAAGCCGCAGGCGGGCAGGATGTAATTTGTCCCTGCCTTGACGGTAACAGGCTCCATGCTGCCGCTGCCGCCGCCTGCGTTGAAGGTGATCGTGCAATCCGCAAGCGGCGCGCCCTCACCCACCGTGACCTCCGCATCGGGGCTGGCAAAGTGGTTGTGATCCTCCGCATAGCGGACGAAGTAATTGCCGGCAGGCAGGTTTTCAATCTCGATACCGGTGCAGGCGGTGTAGGTAATCTCGCTCTCCGCACGGTATTCCATCGTTGCATCCACGCCGCTGATTTTGCCGTCGCTGCCGCCCTCGGTAGTGGGCGCGACACCATTCAATCCAATGGGCGCTTCCTGCGTGGCTTTGCCGATGCTCCACGCCGCGGTTACGGCATCGGTGCTGCCGTCCGCCCATTTGCCGGTCTTGGATGTGACGCGAACGGTGTAATCGCCCGCGTCCGTGGCGGTGTTGCCGGAGATGTCCATTGTGGCGGGATCATAGCCGCTCACGGTTGCGGTATGCTCGGAGCCATTGTAGGTGTAGGTTCCGGTGACACTGATGCTGGGCTTGGCGGGATCGGTAGGCGCAGGTGGTGCATCCTCCTCGAAGATTGCCTTGACCTCTACATTGCTGTCCGGCATGGTGAACTTGTTGTTGGTGATTACAAGTCCTGTCGGAGATTCGACCTGCCACTCCTTGAGGTGATAGCCCTTGTCGGGCGTAGCGCTCAGGGTGATCTCCGCACCGGCAACAGCCTTGTCAGGAGAGACGGAAGCCGTTCCGTTGCCCTCTGTGGTGACGGTGACGGTGTACTCGACAGGGGCGGGAGGCGCGTCCTCCCACAGCGCCTTGACTGTGATGTCCGCGGTGACGGTCACGGGATCGTTCACAGCATATTCCGAATCACCGATTTGCCACGCCTTGAACTGCTTTCCTTCGGGCGCAATAAACTCGCACTCGGGTAGACAATATTCGCTGCCGTGCAATACCTTCTTGGCGGGCATTGCGGTGGTGACCTCCTCTGGCAAATCCTTGGGTTCGGAGCCGCCGTTCGCGTCAAACGTGACGGTATGCTCGTTGCGCTTTTCAAACGTTGCGGTTATGGTGACGTTTTCCTCCGGCTGGGCGAAGGTATAGGCATCCTCCCCAACCGCAACGGCGGCAGCGGTGCCGTTGACGGACAGCGTGCTGAGCATATAGCCCTCGTCGGGGGCGATGGAGAGCATGACAAGCTCGTCCTTATAGAACAGCGGCGTGCCGTCCTCGGTGGTTTCTGTGGCATTCACCACCGTGACGCTGCCGTTTGCGCTATCCTCTGTCGTCACCTTGTAGCGCGGTGCGCCCTCCACTGTCACGCTGATTGCGAAATTCTTCTTCCATTCCTCTCCCGGACGCGTGATAACATCAAGCCCCGAGACGCAGCGTGCTCCGGTGCCTTCTAGAATCACCGTGCCGAGGACGGTAAAGGTCTGCTCCCGCGGGGACTGCGGATCATAGTCCTCCGGGATCTCCCACGAAACATCGACAGGGATAAAACCGGTGACGTCAGATGCAAAAACCCCGATGTTGACCTTGGAGAGCTCCTCTTGCAGATCCTGTTCCCTGGAAATACGAATCGGCTGCGCAGGCTGCACATCCCAATAGTCCTTCTCCCGAACAACCTCCAGATAGTTCCACAAAATATCGATGTCATTGTAGTAGGTTTTGTTCCCGCAGGCGTCCTCGATGCAAATGTCGTGATGGAGGGTCACGTCATAATCTGCCGGGATCGTATAACAGCCGTCTTCATCCGGCGTCATAAGTTCAATATTCCCGCCCGGGTATCTCTCGTGCCACACCTTGACGGGCAGCGCGTCCTCTACCCTGAACCGCAGGTCGCCCCAGTATTCCCCATCCGTCTCCAGTTCCTTGCCGGTAGAAAGATTGATGGCCTTCGGCTTTTCGACGTCGGCGATCAGCTTCGGCGTGGAGACATAGGTCGTTCCCTTGAGGTTTTCGGCTTTTGCATAGACATACCAGCTGCCGTTTGCGTCATACTCCGCGATGTCTATGGTGGCTGTGGGAATATAGACGATCCAGACGCCCGGTTCCGGCTCCGGATGCTGATATTTCTCCCATGCGATTTTTCCTTGCTTGTCCAGCTCCGCCAGCTCCTCCTGCGTGTAGCATACCGGTGAGCTGAAGTAGTGGCTGGGTATTACATCCGCGTTGATCTGCACAGCCACCGAATAGACGTTCTTATCCGTTTTCCTGCTTACATCCTTGAGATAGTGCGGTTCGGCTGTATCCGCGTTGTATCCAAAGAAGTACTGACTCCGCCCCAGAATAAGCTCGGCCTTCGGATACTCCGTGTTATACTCCAGCACGAGCGTCCGGCTTCTGTCGATCAGACCTACCGTGAAGCGTCCCATTTCTTTGTCATATGGAATTTCCGAATGATCTGCCTTGTCGGTCATTCTTACCGCCGCACCATCCGGCATCTTCATCGTGAGCACCAGATACTCGTTGTGCGCCAGCTCTGCCTCGGCGTATGTCGTCTGCTCATCCGGGCTTACGACTCTCACTCGATGCCGCCGGTAGATCTTCACGGTTGCCGTGGAGGCGTTGCCCGCATTGTCCGTCGCAACGACGGTATATTCCGCTCCCGCGTCATTGTTGCCGCCGTCGGGTGCGGGAAGAGAATAATAGGTGGAGTCGGCCTTCTGCTCCACACCGTTGATGGTCACGGACTTGACGCCGGAGGACGCTTCGCCGCTCTTCGCCGGATCGCTCACGGTGAAGGAGTACGCGCCCGGTCTTCCAACGATGACATCCTCGACGGTGTAGCTCTCGCCGTCATTCAAAACCTCCAGCACCGGCGCCGCCGTGTCCTTTTCCAGCAAATGATCGCACACGGCACAGTGCTTCTCCTGAATGCCCCAGTCTCCGGGGATGTGCTTTCCGTTTTGTTTGGACATCTCCGCCGCCGGGTCGCGCGCCTGACAATCCTTATTCCTGCACGCCCAGACGTGGCATGACTGCCGGTTTACCCAGCCGAAGTCGTGATTTCCGTTGCAGGGGTCGTCGATCACTGTCATTTCCAGCACGTTGATCGCCCAGCCGTAGTTCTGTACATACGGAAGTGTCAGCAGCTGCATGTCGATGAGCCCATTCTCATCAGGGATCAGGGTCTCATAAAGGTTCCAGAAGTAAGAATATTCGTCATCACGGCTGAGGGCGCGCGCCTCCAGCTTCAGCTTCACCAGCTTTCCCTTGTATGAGCCGATCCTGATCTGATCGTTCGTCGCGATTGACGGATCCGCCACGAGCTGCTCCGGTTTGTAAACAATGTCGCCGTAGCCGACAGCCGCCGCGTCCGAGCCGTTGCTGCGGTAATTGGTCGACAGGTTCAGAGTCGCGTCGGTGATGGTGATGTTCTTTCCGTGGCACCAGCGGCCGCCGCCGATCGCCGCGCCGTAGTGTCCTGTCGCCGACACATGGCCGCCGGTGATGGTGATGTTCCGGGCGGGGACATACTGGCCTCCGCCGATACCCGCGCAGTTGTATTGGCCGCGGGCGCTTACCCGTCCGCCGGAGATGACGATATCGCTTGCCGCGTTGATTCCGTCCATGTCCTGTTTCGTCGTCCAGCTGCCGCCGCCGATGCCCGCGCCGGTATCCCCGCCTTGCGCGTCGATATTGCCGCCATAGATATAGATATGGCTGCCGCGCCCCCTAAAGCCTCCGCCGATTCCGGCTGCAAGCCTGCCGCCGCTGGCGTTTACCGTGCCGGAGTAGAAGTACAGCCGCTCTCCGGCGCCTCCATGGATGGTGTTTCCAGAGTGTCCAGAGTGTCCCCAGCTGCCGGCTCCTATGCCCGCGCCGTACTCGCCGCCGGTGGCATTGATGGTGCCGCCCCAGTAGTCGGGATTGCTCTGAGAGCCAAAGTGCATATTGACGCCGTGGCCGTACATATCCATGTTAAACATAGAGTCCCCGATATTGCGGATCGCCCAGCTCCCGCCGATGCCCGCCGCTCTGTAGCCGCCCTTGCAGGTCACCGTGGTGCCGGTGCGTGCCAGCACATAAAGCTGCCCCTCGCTGCGGTTTTTCTGGATCGCCGCGCGGCCGTCAGCGCCTTGCAGGGTGCTGTCCTTGCCGATGAAATAGAGATAAGCCGAAGCCTTTTTGTTCAGCTCGATGGCCGGCCCCTTGGAGCTGGGACTCATCTTAATATTTACGCCGTCAATAAATACGTGCGGCGCGGTTTTATCTCCCTTGATGAATATCTTCTTATCCCATGCCCATGTGTCCCTGAGCTTATCGGGAACGGACGAGTAGATATAGTAGCTCCTACTGTCCTTAATGGATATGTCCGATGTCCGGTTGTACACGTCAATGCTCACGTCGTACTTTGGTATGGTATCCATCGGCCCGTCCGCTGCCAATACTGTTGTCGGAAGCATGATCAGCACCATGCAGCACAGCAGCAGGATGCTAAGTATTCGTTTCTTCATTGGCTTTTCTCCTCCTGTTCGTGTCGGTTCGGTTTGTCCGCCCCGCCTTTTTTCCGGTTTTCTCTGATTCTGAGCCGGAAACACAGCGCGGTGATCGCCACCGCCGCGGCAAAGGAGATGACGGCTACCAGCACATAGCCGCCCGCGTCCTCCCGCAGCAGCATCGCGCCGAACACGCCCCATGCTTCCGGTTGCCCCGGCCCGGCGACCGTGCCCACCGCCTGCATCAGCACCGCGAACAGCAGCATACACATAGCGCTCAGTCCATATATGCCGCGCCGCTGCCTCCGGCGGGTGTTTTCCCGCACCCGCTGCTTGACGAGTGCGACCCGTCTTGCGGTATCGTACATATCGTTTGAACCTCCTCTCTGGATTTTTTGAAATGCGGCTTAAAAACCCCTTCACTTATATAGGTACAAAAAATCGAAAAAACTCTCACCCAAAACGCAAATTTTTTCAAAAAAATTTGAGAGCCGCCAAAAAGCAGCTCTCAGGGAGTGATTATTCGGTTATTTCCTCTGCCCGAGGCGAAAAGCGGACAGCTTTCCCGCTGCCACCAGCAGCACCGGAAGGGCATAGGCGATGTACTGCGCCGCGCCGCCGTGGGCGATGAGCAGATTGTAGATGGCGTGGAGGGTGATGGCCGCGCCCAGCAGCCCACAGGTCCCTGCGATCTTCAGCCACGTCCGCTGCCATGTGTATGCAAGCCCGCCGCCCACGATCAGGCCGCAGAGGACGTGCATGGCCCCCGTACCGAAGCCCCGGAAGAAAATGAAGGAGAAGCGGTCTGCGCCGTTCTGGATCAGATAGCAGACGTTTTCAAAGGTGGCGAAGGCAAGGGCAACCGTGATGGCGGCAGTCTTGATCTTATCCCCCTCTGGCTCAAACACCAGAAGATAGAACACCAGCGGCAGCAGCTTCATCATTTCCTCCACCACCGGCGCGATCTCCGCCGTGGCGGCAAGGGCATCCGCCCGGCATACCGCCGCGAGGAAGGTGTTGATATAGGCCGAAAGCAGACACACGCCCATCCCCGCAATGCAGAACAGGAAAAAGCGGAGCTGCCGCCTGCCCATGCACAGGGCAGCCACCAGCAGCGGGGATACCATGCAGAGGAAGATATTTTCAATATAGGTCACGCCTCCACCGCCTTTCTCGTGGCGGGCAGCAGCCCCAGAATCGCAAGCGTCAGCAGCATATCGCACCAGAAGGTGGGGTTTGCCGGAGAGGTATCCGGCCAGAAGCAGCCCACCGTCCAGAGCAGATACTCCGCGAACGCAAAGCACAGCACGCCGATGTGAAACCACCGCATATTCCGCGCCGCGCCCGTCTGCCCATTGGCGTAGACCAGCCCACGAATGGCACAGAAGGAGAGCCATATCATCATGCCGCACCAGATCAGGTTGGAGAGAATATCCCCGAAGATGCAGTAGAACGCCAGCAGCGGCACGCCGAACGCAGGCGCGAGCCATGCCCTGCGGCAGCGGAAGCTGCGTTCCTCCGGTGTGGAGAGCGTCGCCTGCAAAATGCGCAGGAAAATTACGCTCGCCACCCAGCCGAACTCCGACACATAAAAGACGCGCGGCGTGGTATCGAACAGCAGCAGATACAGCGTCCAGTAGAGCGCGCCGAGGGCAAAGCAGCCGTAGAAGCACAGCAGCAGGAAGTACGCCTGTCTGCGGCTTTTCCGGTAGGCGATGCCGGAAAGCAGTGCGCCGATGAACGTGACCAGCAGTTGCAGCAGGTTCTCAATCAGCTCCATGAATCCCCTCGCTTTCCCTGTCCTGTTCGTCCTCCCGGCTCATCTGACGCAGCCGGAAGCACAGAACGGTCACGCACACGCCAAGTAAAAATGCCAGAAGCCCGATAACAATGTATCCCAAGGCAGCGCCGCCGCCATACATGCTGGCCGCCGTTTCAAAGCCCACATAGTCGCCGGTCTGGATGTTTGCGGCAATGCCGGGCATGGCGAGGGCTGCACCGATGAGCAGCACAAGGCACGCCGCCACAGCGGAAGCCATGGTGATCGTATTGCGCCGTAGCCGTTTCGCCCGCTCAATTTGGGCGATGCGCCGCTTTGTCTCCGCGACCCGTTCCTCATGACTCCGCATTTGTGATGCCCTCCTGTTCCAAGAGCCTTCGCAGGCTCTCTTTTCCCCGATACACCATGTTGGTAATCTGCTTCACCGTTTTTCCCGTGACCTCCGCCGCCTGCGCGTAGCTCATGCCTTCAAAATAGGTGAGATATAAAACCTCCCGATAGTCCGGGTTCATTTCTCCCATGCAGAAATGCAGGACGCGGTTTCGCTCCTCCGTCCGGATGACCTCCTCCGCCAGCAGCCGTCCCTCCGGTTCGCCGGTCAGCTCGTCGAGGCTGAACAGGGGCTTTCGTTTGCTCTTATGGCGCAGCGCCATGTGCCGCGCGGCCTTATAGAGATACGCCTTGAAGCCGCCGTCCCGGATGCGGGGCTTTTTGGTGAACAGATAGGCGAAAACATCCAGCATCAGCTCCTCCGCCTCGTGAACGTCGTGCAGATAGCCGTCAATATACAGGGTCAGGGGGTCGCCGTATTTCTTCATCAGGGCCTCCAGCCCCGCGTCATCGCCGCTCAGATATTGGCGGTATAGGGTTTCGTCGCACGTCATGCCGTTCACTTCCTTTTTGCGGATGCTTCCAATGCAGAGGGGTATCCGTCAGGTGCTTGCCCTGCCGGAATCGCGGTGCTGTCCCTGAAAGCGCGGGTCGGACGGCTTTTCCGCGTTTTCCGGGATCGCCCATGAGCGCCCGAACCGGGACGCGCCGGGGATTCGCCCCTCGGCGCAATACTGGTTGACCCGCCGCTCTGACACGCCCCAACGGTAGGACGCCTCCCGAATGGAGATATAGCCCTTGATCCCGTTCATACCGCACCTCCGCATGGATAATACTCAACACGATACATTATATACGAATATCCGAAGAAATACAAGGCATCCGGCGAAGTGGGCAGAGAAAAGTTACTTATGCAGGGAAGCACAAGAAGCATCGCTGCGAAGGACGGGAGAAAACGTGGCAAGCAGGGCAAAGAGGTACCCACTTTGCTTTTCGGGCAGTTTCCGCCGCCGCGAAAACTCCCCTCTGCTTGTCAGGGGCAACGCCCCTAAGACCCCTTTGAACGCGCAAGATGCGCGGCTGCGCGTTTCTCCGAAACGCTTGGGAGCGTGACCGTTATTGCCGGTCATGCTCCTTTTTCTTCTCCTCCTCGCGCTCGTTTTTACCCAGCATACGATCCACGTTCTGCTTGTGGAGCAGCAGCTCGCGCATCTCGTCACGCGAACGCCGGTATTCGGCATACGCCGCCTTTTTTTCGGCAAGCAGCTTGGCATATTCCTCCTGCAAGCTCTTGACGGTGGGGAGCTTTTTCACGCCCAGCTCGTCAAAGGCGTTCTTCGCCGCCTTGTGCAGAAGGATGTCGCTCTCATGCTCCGCGAGATACTTTTTCGAGTAACCGGCCTTGCGGTAGCCCGCGTAAACGTCGCGGGTCTTGGCGTAGTTGGCGATGTGGGTTTTCAGCACGGCAATCTCCGCCATGCGCGTCTCCGCCGCCTTGATCTGTGCAGACAGCGCGTGGAACTGTTCCGTTGCAGCAGAGGCTTTTTCCTCCAGCTCCCCGTAGTCCAGCAGTCCATGCTCCCGGAGATAATTGTAGGTCTGCGCCATCTGCTTGACGTTGAACACCTTTGCCCAGCGCTCGTAACCGCCGCCCTTTCCGGCTTGCAGCTTCGCCTCGATGTCGATGAGCAGCGTGTTCTTTTTCCGCGTGGCCTGCGTCCGTTTTTTGCGCGGCGTATGCTCCTTTTCTCCGGCAAGAACGGCGCGCAGATCGCCCTCTGTATAGCCGTCTATGGAAGAAAGACGGACAAAGCCCTTTTTATCGGGATGCCGCAGGGACAGCGTATTCCCGCGCCGCCTGACCTCGCAGCCAGCATCGCGCAGCAGCTTCAAAAGCGCGTCGAAGCCGTCGGGCTTCTGCAAAAGCGCCGCGTCGATGAGGCCGCAGAGCAGCTCCCGGTGGGAGGGCTTCGCCTTGTTTCCCAGCCACTTGCCGTAGTGATTTTTCCCGCGCTTCGGATCGGCGATTACGGAGAGCCGATGCTCGGTGCAGATGGCATCGCTGAGCCTTGCGACGGCCCTGCCGGAGCCGAGAAAATCGCGGAACTTATGCTTGCAGTCCAGCGTGGTGGAGTTCCAGATGATGTGATTATGAATGTGCTTTTTGTCGGTGTGCGTGGCAACGAAAAAGGCGTGTCGTCCGTTCAGAAACCGCTCGGCAAACTCATAGCCTACGCGGTTCGCGTCCTCCGGCGTGATCTCTCCGGGCTTAAAGGACTGGCGCACCTGATAGGCGATCACGTCGCTTTGCTGCTCCCTGCCGGTGAGGGTTTTGTACTGCCGCTTGGAGTAAAGGAACTCGGCGTCGGCGGTTTTTGGGTCGCATTCGTAGGCGGAGATCAGCTCGCCGCCCTGTGTCTTGTCTGGATTCTTGGAGTAGTCGATGCGGTCAGTCAGGCAGTCCGCAATCGTCTTGCCCTGACTGACGTGCATGGAAATGATGCGTGTGGTCGCCATGGGGCGCGGCCTCCTTTCGGTGGGATGGATTTGCAACTTTTTTCTGAACAATGCGCCGCTCCGATTGTAAAAGCGCCTAACAGGTGTTATACTATGCAAAAGGAGCGTGGAGTGTATGAGCTTTGCAGACGCTATTATCAAGCTGCGCAGCGAGCGCAGGATTTCGCAAAAAGAGCTTGCGGAGGAATTGAATGTGAGCTGCGCAACGGTAAACCGTTGGGAGAACGGAAGAACCGTTCCGAATAAGATGACGATGTTTGTGATACGGGAATACTGTAAGCAGCGTGGCGTACCATTCGCCTATGACGGCGAGGAACAAAAACGGGGTGATAGGAAATGAATCTCGGCAGAGAAACCGAAACGCTTGAATTTAAGAAATCCACCGGAGAGCTGAAGGAAGGGATTATTTCCATCGGCGCGATCCTCAACAAGCATCAGAAGGGCGAGCTGTATTTCGGGGTCAGGCCGGACGGTACGCCCATCGGACAGGAAATCTCCGAAAAAACGCTGCGGGACATCAGTCAGGCAATCTCCAATCATATCGAGCCGCAGATTTTTCCTGAGATACAGACCGTGCGCATCGACGGGAAAGAGTGCATCCTTGTCCGCTTTGAGGGTTACAATACGCCATACTTTGCGTATGATGTTGCCCGCATCCGCGTTGCGGACGAGGACAAGGTGCTGTCCCAGCAGGAGCTTGTGGCCTACCTGAGAAAGCAGGACGGCGCAGAGGACGCATGGGAACGGCGTGTGTCAAACTTTCTTGTGGAGCAGGTAGACGGAAAGCTGGTCGAGCGGTATATTGAGCGCGGGCATGAGGCAAAGCGCATTGAATTTGAATATGCGGATAAGACCTCTGCGCTGAATAAGCTGCTGCTGACCGAGGGAGAGCATCTGCTGAACGCGGGCATGGTGCTGTTCTGCGAGAGTATGTACGCAGAGCTGCAAATGGCGATCTTCGCGGGAACGGAGCGGCTGACGTTTCTGGACATCCAGCGTCATCGCGGAACGGTGTTTGAGCTGGTGGCGCTTGCCGAAAAATACATCATGAGCAATATCCACTGGCGCGTTCATTTTGACGGTTCCTTGCAGCGCAAGGAGATTCCCGAAATCCCTGCCGACGCCATCCGCGAGGCTCTGATCAACTCCTTCTGTCATAAGGACTACGGCGCTTGTCAGAGCAACGAGGTCGCCATCTACAAAGACCGTGTTGAGATTTATAATCCGGGCAGCTTCCCGGAGGGCTACAAGCCGGAGGACTTCATCAGCGGCGATGAGCGCCCCGTGCGCAGAAATCCGCTGATTACCTCCATCCTCTACTACTCAAAGGATGTGGAGAGCTTCGGCACAGGCTTGAAGCGGATTGCCGACGCCTGCAACGAAGCAAATTGCCGGTTTGCGTTTAAGATTATGAAGTCAGGGTTCGTTGTTGTGTTCTTCCGCAGTGAAAGTCACGACGCACAAGATAACGCACAAGTCGGCGCACAAGATGCCGCACAAGTCGGTATCAGAGATAAGATTTTGGCCTGCTGCCAAGAGCCGCGTTCCAGAAACGAGATCGCCGCATACTGCGGATATAAAAGCGTCCGCAGCCTTATGCAATCCCATTTGAAGCCCCTGCTGGAAAGCGGGCAGCTTCGCATGACCATTCCCGACAAGCCCAACAGCCGCAATCAAAAATATGTTGCGGTCAAACCGGAGGACTGATATGTTCACCTATATTTCCATTGAAGAATTTGCGGACGGCGTAGTAAAAAACAACAAGGATACCAACCGTAAGGAGCTGATCGCCTCGCTGCGGGAATCCCTCGCCGCCAAGAAAAACGGCGCAAGGTGCATGATCTGCGGCGCGCCCATCTGGGCGGCCGGCAGCGCCATCACGGGGACAAATATGTGCTTCACCTGCACCACCGGCGAGGCCGACGACAGCGAGGATTACGAGATCGAATAAAACGAAAAGCGCGGGGCGATATGCTCCGCGCTTTTGCTTGATGCGGCGTTTCTGAAAACAGCCTTATCCATATATCCAGTCCCGAAGCATATAGCGCAGGACATGGAGCTTTGCCACCAGCCAGCCCGCCAGCATGGGAAGCCCGTAGGGGCTTATGAGGAACGCGATCACCAGCAGTCCCACGCCGTAGCTGACGGAATCCACAAAGATTATGAACAGCCCGAAAAAGCCGAGAATGGCAGCGGGGATGCAGAGGATGCCGCTGGAGAGGCCGACAACGAACACAAGAAACCATGACACGACGGCAAGCACAGCCATGACCGGCGCAAACAGAAGCTTCAAAAGAAAGCGCATCTCTTTTTCCTCCATTCGTTTTGTATTGTGAGAACAGGATACAGGAATATGCTCCAGATTGCAAGGATGACGGGGAACAAAAAAGCAGGGGCGGCCTGCGCGCAGCAAGCCGCCCCTACATGGGATAAATACCCCATTATCGGATGGCGGCAAGGCGGGACAGGATTCCGCTTGCCGCCTGCCAGATCCGCTCCTGATTTTGGAGTATATCCTCCATATCCGCAGCGTAAACGCGCCCTGTTTCATGCACCCGCCGCGCAAGCTGATTGATGTTATTAGACGAATACCGCAGCAGCGACACCAGCTCCCGCAGCTCCGGCAGATCGAGCTTCACCACATAGCCGTCAATGGCCATTTTCCGAAGATATGCGCCCATGTTCGTCGTGCCGAGCTGCGCCATCTTCGTCTCGATCATCGCCCGTTCCTCCGGCGTCACACGGACTTTAAGCTGGATGTCCCGTTTCCGCTTCGCCATGTCACAGCTCCAAATCCTTCTTCTTTGCGGCAGGCTGCTTCTGCTCCGCCGAAGCCTGTTGCAGCTTGGAGCGGACGGAGGGACGCCGGAGGCTCTGGCTGCGATCCTCGTCCTTGCCGATCATGGCAAACACGCCCCTGCGGTCTTTGAGGGTCGTGAGGGCAAGGGTGGAAAAGGGCAGCAGCTTTTGCAGCGCCGCCGTGTCCTTCGCTCCGGCGCGCTCCATGAAGTCACGGGACACCTCTGCCATGAAATGCGTCCCGTTTGGACTGTTGGGCTGCACCGGCTCTTGCAGCTTGCCCAGCAGCCGTGCAGCCTCTGTTTTGATCTCGTCGGCGGTGAGGGGCTGCTCACGCCGCGCCCCCGTGAGAAACAAATCCGTCAGGCCGGGGTGGGAGCTGACCACAAACTGCACCGAGCGGTCGCTATCCATGCCGTCTTTGTTTTCATAGACGGGGATGGTATTCGCCCAGCGCTTGTTGTCCCGCGAGATGCGCCCGTCGTAATCAAAATGGCGGACGGTTGCCGCCAGGACGTAGAGCATCCGCTCCTGCCCGAACTGCTCCGCCACCTGTCCCACCGCCGCAGTGTCAAGGCGGTTGTCACGGTAATTGTCCCGGATGGCGGCTTCAATGGCGTCCTTACAGCTCACATTGGCGCGGAAGGACGCGCGGTAAACGTCCAGCTCCCCATTCTCCCGCGCGTGATCGGCGGGATAGGGATAAACCGGCAGCTCACGGAGCTTTTTTGCTTCGTCCTTTGCCGTGTCCTCGATGCTGTCGCGGATCGTGTCCATGTAGCCGGTTTCCAGATCGGAGAATTTATCATAGAGGATCGCCATGGGCGAGGGGGACAGCAGCAGCGCCCGCGTTTCCGCCTCGCTGAGCGTCAGCTCCTCCATGCTCATCAAAATATCCTCCCGCACGGTGTATTCATAGCTGTGATGGAGGATTTCCTCCGGGGGCTGGCCCTTCAGCCAGTCCCGGTATTTGTCCTGCTCCCGCGAGAGCTTGTCGTATAACGATTGCTGTAATGCCTCGTTCATATTCATCGTGCCTCCTGTTCGTGAGATTTTTTCTTTTCCCCAGCGCCGTGGACGCTGGGCACCTTCAGCTTGCCGAGGACGGAGGGGCGTTTTGCCACCACATTCTCCGCCGCCTGTTCCAATGGCGTCCGGTCGTCGATGTTCAGCTCCGCGTTCAGCTCCGCCAGCCGCGCGGATTTTTCTTTCAGCTCCGCCTCCTGCGGAAAAGGCTTGCCCAGCTCCGCCTTTGCCGTCGCAAGCTGCGCCTGCACGTTTTCAAGCCTGCCCTGCACCGTTTTGTACCGCTCCGGCATCTGGGCAAGGGCGTTGTCGATGCGGACGAGGTTGCCCCTTGCGTCCTTGCCCAGCTCTACCCGGTGGCTCATCCTGCCCTTGAGGGTGAGGATGAAGTCCTTGCCGAAGTTTTCCACGGTCAGCGACATAGAAAAGCCGCGATAGCTGCCAATGGGAACGGGCTCCAAGCCCTTTGCGTCCTTGAACGCTTCCAGAATGGCAGCACCGGCATTGTCCTTATCGGTGAGGAAGTCGCCCTTGACCTCCATGCCCGCAAAGCCGTCCTTGGGGTGGGGATGGGCTTCCAGCGTTTTCATATCCGTCTCAAAGCCGGAGAGGAAGCCCCTGTTTTCCTCGATCTGCGCCGGGAAATGCCGCAGGATGTTGTCCTCCAAGCGGTACTGCTGGCTCTGGTGATTGGCCTTCATCAGCCGCAGCCGCGCCACGTCCACGTCGAGGTCCATTTTTTCACGGATGCGCTCGTCTCCGGCGCACAGCGCCTTGATCTCGGCATAGGAGAGCGCCGCCTCGTCAATATCCTCACAGCTTCTCACCGGGGATTTTGAGGTCATGATCTGGGAGATGAACTTCTGCTTATTTTCCACCGTCTGCCAGAGGTAGGCGTCAAATGTAGATTCCGTGACATAGCGGTAGATGTGTACCTCCTTGTTCCGGTTGCCCTGCCGGATGATGCGCCCGCTGCGCTGCTCCAGATCACCCGGCCGCCACGGGCAGTCCAGGTCGTGGAGCGCCACGAGCCGGTCCTGCACGTTCATGCCCGCGCCCATCTTGAAGGTGCTGCCCATGAGGACGCGCACCTGACCGGAGCGCACCTTTGCAAACAGCTCCTTCTTTCGGACTTCCGTATTCGCCTCATGGATGAATGCGATCTGCTCGCGGGGGATTCCTCTGGCAACGAGCTTTTCCCGGATGTCGTCGTAGATGGTAAAGGGTGGCTCCTCCGGTTCGGTTTCCGCGTCAATGGCAGCCTCCAGCGCGTGAAGCTCCGGGCTGTCCGTGCCTTTCGCGGCGATCCTGCCGCTCTGCGCCGCCTTGCCCTTGGGGGTAGACAGGTCGCAGAACACGAGCTGCGTCAGCTTCTCCGTCTGCCCGTCCTGCCAGATGCGGTGGATGTTGTCCACGCAGCGATTGACCTTGCTGTTCGGGTCGTCCGGCAGGTCGGGGTTGATGACGCGCTGGTCAAGGCCCAGCTTGCGCCCATCCGAGGTGATTTTGAGCATATTGTCGGTGCTTGCGTCCACGATACCCGCGTGAACTTTTGCGGCGCGCTCAGACAGCTCTTGCACCATCTGCTTTTGCAGCGGCGTGGGCTGGCTGACCTCGTTGTGATAGACAGGCGTAGGCGTGGGAAGGTTTAGCTGGTCGGAGGTCTTGATGTCCGCCGCCTCCCGAAACAGGTTCATCAGCTCCGGCAGGTTAAAGAACTTGGCAAACCGCGTCCGCGCCCGGTAGCCCGTACCTTCCGGCGCAAGCTCGATGGCGGTGGTGGTTTCTCCAAAGGCGGAGGCCCAGCAATCGAAGTGGGTCAGGCTGTTGCGCTTGAGCATATCGTGCTGCAAATACCGCATCATGGTATACAGTTCCGTCATGGAATTTGAGATGGGCGTACCCGTGGCGAAGGTGACGCCCTTGCCGTGGGTGATTTCGTCGATGTACCGGCATTTTAAGAGCATATCCGAGGACTTCTGGGCGTCGGTGGTGGAAAGCCCCGCCACGTTTCGCATTTTTGTGTAAAGGAACAAATTCTTAAAACTGTGCGCCTCGTCCACATACAGCCGGTCTACGCCCAGCTGTTCAAAGGTCACAACATCGTCCTTGCGGGCGGCGTCGTGGAGCTTTTGCAGCTTGGCCTTCAGATTTTTCTTGGTGCGCTCCAGCTCCTTGATGGTAAAGCGCTCGGCGCGGCTGGCCTTGAGTTCTGCAATGCCGTCCTCGATCTCCCATATCTGCTCCTGCAAGAGCCGTTCCTGCCGCTCTCTGGACACGGGGATGCGCTCAAACTGGCTGTGACCGATGATAACGGCGTCATAGTCGCCGGTGGCGATGCGGGCGCAGAACTTCTTGCGGTTTCGTGTCTCAAAGTCCTTTTTCGTGGCCACAAGGATATTGGCGGAGGGGTAGAGCCGCAGGAACTCCGAGGCCCACTGCTCCGTCAGGTGGTTCGGTACGGTAAAGAGGGATTTCTGGCACAGGCCGAGGCGCTTGCCCTCCATGGCGGCGGCGATCATCTCAAAGGTCTTGCCCGCCCCCACCTCGTGTGCAAGGAGCGTGTTGCCGCCGTAGAGGTCGTGGGCGATGGCGTTGAGCTGATGCTCCCGCAGGGTGATCTCAGGATTCATGCCCGGAAAGATCAGGTGTCTGCCGTCATATTCCCGGGGACGGGTGGAATTGAAGCGCTCATTGTAGAGCTGCACCAGCTCCCGCCGCCTGTTGGGGTCGCGCCATATCCAGTCACGGAACGCTTCTTTAATGGCCTGCTGCTTCTGCTGGGCGAGGGTGGTTTCCTTACTGTTGAGGACGCGCTTTTCCTTTCCGTCCGCGTCCCTTACGGTGTCGTAAATGCGCACGTCCCGCAGGTTCAGCGTATCTTCAAGGATTTTGTAGGCGTTGGCGCAGTCAGTGCCGTAGGTCATGCGGGCGTTGATGTCGTTATATGGGATGCTGTTCTTGCCGGAGATGTTCCACTCCGCCGTGAACTCCGAGTAGTTGACATCCAAGACGCGGCGTGCGTACACAGGCGGCTCCAGCAGCTCGAACATGAACTGCCGGATATACTTCTTGTCGATCCACGTCGCGCCCAGCCGCACCTCGATCTCGCTTGCGTCCAGATCCTTGGGCTGCGCCTGCCGCAGCGCCTCCACGTTGGGCAGATAGCCGGGGCTGTCCTGCGCCGCCTGCTCCGCCTCCCGCAGCTTCTGCCGGACGTTGCCGGAGAGGTATTCGTCCGCCGTCTGCCAGTTGCCGTACACAGGGTCGAGGAAGATGACGCCATTCAGCTCGTCGATGAGATCCTCCTCGCTTTTGCCTGTGAGCTGGGACATATACGCCATATCCACGCGGGCTTTTTCCCCAATGGACAGGGCGAGGGCTTCTGCGGCGGTGTCCACGCTGGTGACGGACTGCCGCTGCCGGATGGTGCGCTTGGTGAACATATCCGCCTTGCCCTTGAGCTTTGTCTTGTCCTCATCGTCCAGCACCTCAAGGGAGCAGAGCAGATAATAGGAGCTGTCGTCTGCAAAGGCGAGGGCGTTGCCGCGGCTGTTGATGAGGCCGTATTTCTCCGTGAAGCGGTCATAGAGGCGGTTGAGCTTCTGCTGCTCGGCGCGTATGGAAATGTCGTCGGATTCCCACATCTGAAGGTCGATGAGCCGGTGAACGCAGTCCCGCAGCTCTGCCAGCCCCTTGACACGCTCCTTTGCGGTGGCGTTCAGGCTGGGCTTGACCATGACGGAGTTCTCACGATAGTACACCTCACCGTCCACCACGGCATAGCTGTAATTCTTCACGTTGGGGTCTGCGGGAATGGTATCCTGTATGGTTTCGTTCTCACCGAGGTCAGGCAACTCTGCGGCTTCGTACTTGCCGCCGATATTCTGAATGGCGTATCTGAGCTGCGTGGCAAGGTCCAAATCCTCATACGGTTCCACAGTAAAGTCCTGTCTGCCGTACTGCGTACTCTCCGAGGTCTGTCGGCCTAATACCATTTCGGGGTTGTCGATGAAATACTGATTGATGGAAAATCCGTCCTCATTTTCACCGAGATGCACCCAGTCAGGTTCAATGTCGATGGGTCTGTCACGCTTTTGCAGGAAGATGATGTCGGACACCACCTCCGTACCGGCGTTGGCCTTGAACGCATTGTTGGGCAGGCGGATCGCACCCAACAGCTCCGCCCGCTGCGCGATGTACTTACGGACTTCGGGAGATTGTTTGTCCATCGTATAGCGGGAGGTCACAAAGGCGATCACGCCGCCGGGTCGAACTTGGTCGAGCGTTTTGGCAAAAAAGTAGTCGTGAATGGAAAAACCGAGCTTGTTGTAAGCCCGGTCGTTGACCTGGTACTGTCCAAAGGGCACGTTGCCGATGGCAAGGTCGAAGAAATCCCGTCTGTCGGTGGTTTCAAAGCCTGCCACGGTAATGTCTGCCTTGGGGTAGAGCTGCTTGGCGATTCTGCCGGTGATGCTGTCCAGCTCCACACCGTACAAGCGGCTTCCTTGCATCTCCTGCGGGAGAAGCCCGAAAAAGTTCCCGACGCCCATGGCAGGCTCCAAGATGTTGCCGGTCTGGAAGCCCATGTTCTCCACCGCGTCGTAAATGGCGCGGATAACGGTGGGGCTGGTGTAGTGGGCGTTGAGGGTGGACGCTCTGGCGGCGGCGTATTCTTCCGGGGAAAGTGTGGCGTACAGCTCTGCAAATTCGTCTTTCCAGTTATCCTTGCCTTCATCAAAAGCATCCGCAAGGCCGCCCCAGCCCACGTAACGGGACAAGACCTCCTGCTGCTCCTGGCTGGCCTGCAAGCCCTCAAATTCCAACTCCTTCAAAAGATTGATTGCCGCCATATTCGCCCAGAACTTGGCCTTTGCGCCGCCGACGCCCAGCTCATCGTCGGTGATGCGGAAGTTTTCTGCGTTCCGGCGAAGATTGTCCTTGTACTCCTCGTACATGGCTTTTTCGGCGGCTTCACGGTTGGGGAAGGTCTGCCACTCGCCGCCTGCCTGCACGGAAATGGGATTGGCGTCCACGACCTCCTCAAAAGATGGAGGCTCCGGCTCGTCAAAGCGCAGGGTGCGAATCTCTACATCATAGGGGAGGTTATTTTTGTCACCGGGATACACCGCCACGGTTTCCTCGGTGTAGGTGTGGTTTGGTTCTTTTTCGGGGACAGCCGTATTCTCTGCGGCGGTCTTTTCCGGCTGCGGATACCGCTCCATGAGCCGCGCGAAGCTCTCCCTGCTCTCCGCACGGGAGATGGGATAGAAAAGCGTCGGGTCGCTGAGGGTAATATCAAAGACGCCGACGCTTTCGATGATATAGGGCTTACCGTTTTCCAGATACACCGTATCCCCTACGGAATACGGGAACAGTTCTCTCTGCGGGACAGGAGCCGTTTCGGGAGCTTCCTCAACTGCTTCCTCCGGCACGCGCCAGCGGTGCTGTTCCACGTCCTCGTCCGAAACATGAATGAGGTCGCTGAAATCGAGGTTTTCCAGCTCATTGGAAATAAGCTCCTGCAAAGAGGCGTACTGCCGGGTTTCCAGATGCTCGTCGTCCAGATAGCGCTCCAGCCGGAAATTCACAAGGTCGATGTTCACCTGAAGGGGAATCTCATCGTCGGTGACGGTGGTGTAGGCGACGCCGATCTTCGCCGGGTCGCTGAAATCCGCCTCTGAGCCGTATTCGCTCCGGCAGAAGTCGGAGATCAGCCCCTTTGCACGCTCTAAAAGCGCCTGCTCCGCCTGTCCTTGCAGCTCCAGCCGGTACGTCTCCGCCTGCCACTCGCTTGTAAATTCCTCGGTCACGCCGTCCGCATCCACATAGTAGCCGTGGGCCTCGTCGTCCCATACGGCGTACAGGGTACGAAAGCCCCGGTCAAGGCTCACCACATGAAAGCGGTCTGCGGGGGTAATGGTTTCTGCGGTCGGCTCACGCCCCGCTACCTCTGCGTGCGCCTGTTCATCCGGGTAATCGCCGTAGATACGCAGATACTTCCGTGCCTGCTGGTCGTAGATGGCTGCGCCGTCATACGCAAAGCCGTCGCTTTCCATCGTGCCGTCCACATAACCCTGTGCGGCTTTTTCTGCTTCTTCCAGCGTTTGATAGTCCCGCTTCTCATCAAAGCCGTTTTCAAAGTGATGATATGCCACAACCTGATACCGTGGTGCCATCCGCTCGGCATAATCATCAATCATTTCTTTCGTCAGCCATTCCGGTTTTTGGGGGAGCGCGTCATACAGCTCCCGCATTTTGACGATCTGTGCATAGACGCTGCCCGCCCACAGATGCTTTTCTGCGCGATTGCCTGCGCCAAGAAAATATTCGCAGTCTGCCCGCAGCCGGTCTAAAATCAGGTAATTCCGGTTCTGCTCCAACACAGACTTTTCCTGCTCTGTGAAGAATTGATCCTCGCGGATAAGCTGTGCGATACGCCGCTGCACCTTTGACCATGTCAATTCGGCGGTTTCCGGACTTCCGGCACGGACGATAAAGAGATTGTTGCCCTCCTTGCCGCCGTACTCGTGAGCAAGCCATGCAGCAGTTTCTTTTTCACGTCCGTGCTGCTGCATATACCGTACTACGGCGTGTTTGCTCTCGATATTTCCGTTCCATGCACAGAGTGCATCGTCTATATCGTCCTGCGAGAGCGGTCGCAGCAGATCGTGAAGCCGCTCATAGGTTCCCTCAAAAACCTCCTGATGCAAGTGGTTGCGCAATTCTGGAACATCCGAAAATAGCTGGATAAGCTCCATATCTTTTGAATTGAGAACGGCACGGCGCACAGCGGCATTACACTCGATTTCCGCATTTTCCCGGTCAGAGTGACCGCAGGCGTTGCGATAGGCCGTATCCTCCGAAACCGCTGCCATCACCACCGGCCTGTAATGCTCCAAACGTTCCTGCACCGTGGGCTGCGGCGCATCGGCGGCAGGATCGCGGAAAATTCTTGTCCCATCTGCACCGAACTCCGCTTCTTGTGCGTTGATGGCGGCTTCGGCCTCATGGTCAACGGAACGCAGCGTGTAAATGTGGTACTCACCCCTAAAGTCTGGCGCTTCGGCAATCGTCACATCGTACTTGTCACGCAATTTCTCCACATACATCTCTAAATTGTGCGACGGAAGGCCACACATTTCCACACGGCCAGCGCCGGGGATATTGCGGGTGGTCAGGTTCATATCCAGCAGCTCCGCCGCCTGTTTTGCGTCCTCACCGTACATTTCAAAGAAATCCCCCACCTGAAACAGCACGATGTTGTCCGGGTGGGATTCCTTGATGTCGTTATAGCTGTCGTAGGCGGTGTTTCGCACCACATCCTGTGCCTGCGCCTTATCATAAAGCGCCTGTTCGTCTGGTGTAAAATAGCGGTTCATCCGAATCAGCTCAGAGATACGCGAAGCGACCTTGTTCCAATTCATCTGAATGTCTGCACAGCCGTTCTTTTTCAGCACAATGCCTTTGCTGCCGTGATCTTCATAGCTGCCGCTTTCTCTGGATACAGCATGGGTGCGTCCTCCGATGCCGTATTCCTTTTTCAGAAAATCAGCGCTCTCTTTTGTCGTGTGCGGAGTCTGGAAAAACTCATGGATGCGGGTCTTTCCACCCTCAAAGCCGCTTCCATTTGCAAGAGAAGCCGCAATTTCATCTTCAGTGATAAACCGGCCCGTCTTCGGAACAGCCGCCATATCGGAGTGATATTCTTTGCGCGGCAATGACAGATCTTCCATACGTGTAAGAAGCGCCTGCGGACGGTGGAAATGGAAACGCAGAAGCTCCCGGTTCTCACGGTATGCGTCAAGAAATACTCTGTGTTCTGCCAGAAGCCTTTCCCGAAACTCCGGATTCAGCAGATCATCCGTCAGGCGCTCCGTTTCCTCTGGAAAGCTGGTGCTATGGATATTGCCCAAGCAGGACAGATACCCCAGCGATTTTGCTTCATCCGAGAAATCGTGATAAAGGTTCCAGACATCCACAGCAATACCCAGCCGCTCATAGCGCGGGGCTTCCGTGACCTCAAGATTGGTGGCAAATGCGCCGCCGTCCAGAAGCTCCTCAATACGCTCCGCCGCATCTGCCCAGCCTATCACTTGGGCAGAACGAAGATAGCGAGAGGTATCTCCGGTTGCAATATGGATACCATCGTCCCCGTACCATGCGGAAAGCCTGCCGTTATCCGTAATCAGGCCGTTGCCGCCGTAGTAAAGAGCTTTCAGAAATGCCGCGCAATCCTCTAAAGGTTTTTGCTTGGAGAATTCCGCAGCAATTTTCATCCGCGCTGCATCCGCATTACCGCCCGCGCGCAGGATGTGGTCAATATCATCCTGAGAAATGAACATAGAAAAAGCGGAGGGTATTACACTCTCCGCTTCTGCGATGAATTGAATTTGTTCTGCCTCTGAGGGAAAGAAGGACATCTGTGCCCCAGCAGGGGCATCGAACATATTTAGCTGAACACCAGTTCCGTGAGGATCGTTTCCTCGGCCTGCGCTTTCAGCGTGTTCATCAGCCCTACCCACTTCATCGGGTCGCTGGCTTTCAGCGCTTCCGTCACGCCCGCCGACTTCATCAGCTCCGGCATCATCTGTTCCAGTCGGTTGTTCGCTGCCTCGTCGATCTCCCGCAGATGGGGGTACAGCCTCTCGGACAGCAGCAGGCTGTTCCACAGCACCGGACGATGCTCCTTCAAGTAATCCTTCCGCATCCTGCCGTACTTGCCCAGCGGGGCTTGCGGCTGCTCTGTCAGGCTCAGGTCGGGAATCAGATAATCCCCGCTGCGGGTGTAGGTCAGTTCGCTCATGGCTTTCGCTCCTTTCCGCGATTTTCTCGCGCTCATAATTCTTGATGGTGACTTCGATCTGCCGCAGCACCAGCTCGCTGGACTGGCTGATGGCCGTTCCAAGAGCGGCGACGGTCTGCGGGGTATTGAAATCAAAGACGTTCAGAAAATCCTCATGCTCGAAGTAATCTCCCGGCTGCATCCCGCAGCGGGACAGCAGCGCATAGGTGGTGCTGACAACGGCGGCGTTCCGAAAAGCGGCTCCGATGTTGAAATCATCATAACCTTCCAGAAAGGAACCGTCAACGATGCCGACAATATCGCGCCAGTTGTCGTGCCAGTATTCATCTACAAGCTGCGTCGCCACACGCTCCATCTGATCGGCAAGTCCGTTTTCACCGGAAACGTCGAAGCGCTGTTCCAGCGCCGCAGATACCACCTCACGATGCTCTTGCCGGTATTCCCAAAGATAAGGGCGGCGAGAGTTCTCGCCGCCGCTGGTGTCGGAAACATCAAATACATATCGGAGTTTGGGTTGGTCGCTGCTGGTATCCACAAGGGCGATGCCCTTGCTGCCTCGCCGCACATAGCGGCGCATCTGCTTATTCCAAAGGTCGTATTCCGCGCAGGCCGTGGCTTCCGGGCGCTGGGCGAAGATCATGAGCTGCTCGTTGTAGGGGTATTTATACAGCCTTGCGGCGGTGGTCAGAAACGCCGTCCACGCCAGATGGCTGCCGGTGATCTGCCGCGCGGTGCGCTCCGCCTGCTCCGCGTAGGCTTGCAGTTTGTTGGGCATAAGCAAAATCCTCCTCTCATGGTTTTCTGGTGAAGCCGTTTCTTTTTGCCGCCTCGCTTGCTTTCCGTTTCCGCTTCTCACTGTACGGTGCGGTCAGGCGGAAGGACAAGCGCCCCTTGCGGATGGTGAACTCCATACAGCCCGTGTCGGGGGCTGCGTCCAGTTGGCGGCACTCTGCGGAGTGCTGCGCGGCGTAGGCGGCAAGGCGGTTCTTGAGGTCAGTATTGTGGGTGCGGATATGGATAAGGGTTTCTTTCTCGTCAAAGGTGATCTCCGTGATTTTCTGCGCTTTTGTCAGTCCTGTTCTCATAAATGGCCTTTCTGCGCCTCCTGCGCGAAGCAGGCGCGATTTTGGGGTGTTTTCTCCGGCTCATGACTTGGGAAAAACGGCGATTTTCAAACAGAAACGCGCCGGATGATACATTCCTCATCCGGCGCGCTCCCAGCGGCGAATCTGCGATTTTTCCGGCTCTTGACCGTAAAACAGTCAGCTTTGCTCAGAGGTCAAAATCCGGCATCAGGTCAAGGGCGGCGTACTCCGCGTCGGTAATGCCGCGCAGCTTTGCAAGGGCGCTGTCCGTCAGCTCCCGCAGCTCGGCCTCCTCCGCGTCCAGATACCCCCGCATTTCTGTGAGGGCTGCGATCAGGCCCTCGCGGGTGCCTGCCGCGTTGTAGATGCTCATAAGGCTGACTTCATCGTGGGTGAAATGCTTGTCGTTCATATCAAAGCTCTCTTTCCGCGCTCCGTTTGGGCGCTGTTTTGTTTTTCGTCTGCTCCGGCGTCTTTTCCCTGAGCTTTTCCAGAACGGAGGGCTTCTTCTGCTCGCGGTGGGAGGCCGCAGCCAGCTCCGTCAGGGAGATGGAAAAGCCCGCCTTGACCTGCGCCTCCAAATCGGCCACGGTGGGCTGCTTGGGGCCGTTGTTGATGATGCCGTCGATCATGCCGTAGTCGTCCTCCATGGCCATCTCCGCATTTTTGAGGTAGTTCTCCGGCTTGAGGAAATTGGGAAGCTCCCGGAAGCCGATGCTGTCAACGTAATGACAGGATACTACGCCGTTTTGCTTTAGGGCAACGATGTCGCTGACCGACAGGCTGTGTCCTTTGAAATCCGCAGGGTGATCCACGTTGAACCGCTGATAAATCATATCCAGATTGGTTCTGGCATTCCCATAATCCATAAACCCGCCGGTGTAGATCGCGTCGTAGCCGCCGCGCTCCGGTGTGACGCCCTTGCTCTGCAAGTAGTCATAGTTCATGAAGCGGTAAGCGTCCAATTCACCGCCGCGCTGAATCTGGTAAATGAGGAAAGCGTCCTGCGGGTTTTCCAGAAACAGCTTTTCCGTGTCTGCCTGTTCGCTCAGCGTCACAACGCCGCGCACCGCGTCCCATTCCTCGCGCTCCACGCCGAACACGCCGGTGTGGGAGGAAATGTCCTCGGCGTCCAGCGCCATGGCCTCAGTGTTGTCGCCGTAGAGCAAAAATACGGGAACGTCCTGCATGAACAACTCCATGGCGCGCTCCTTGGTCAGCGGCAGCATGGCGTTACCGTCTGTGTAGCCGTACTGATACATTTCCAAAAAGCCGATGCTGGTATCCGGCATGGGATAGCCTTGCTCCAGCTCCGGCAGCGGCGGCAGCTCGTCCTCAACATTCGGCTTTTCCGTTTCAACCTCCGGCTGCGGGTCCTCCTTTGCCCGCCATTCCCTGCGGAACAGGCCGTTGAAGCGTTCCAGCAGCCCATGAGAGCCGTCGTCGATGCCGATCTCGTCTGCCAGCTTGACGAAATCCTCCATCTCCTTCCGCAGCTCTGCGCCCTCGCCGGCAAGCAGCCTGTCCGCCACCGCCTCCGCCGTGGGTTTGTCCGCGCTGTCGGGAACGTTCAGACCCCGGCGCAGGAACGCCGCGTAGTCGGCGGCAAATGCCAGCGCGTCGGCGCGGGAGGGCGGGATGGTGACAAGCTCATATTCCGTGTCCTTGGGAAGCTCGATGCCGCGCTCCTTGCAAACCTCCGCAAAATGCTTTTCCACGTCGGTGATAATGCCGTTTGCGGTCTTGCTGATGGTGTCCAGACTGGCGCGGAACTCCGGCAGCTCGGCGTTTTTTGACCACGTTGCCACATAGCCGAAGCTGTTCGCGCCGGTTTCAATGCCGAAATAGGCGCAGACCATAAAGGAGATGCTCTCGGCCTCCACCTCCTCGGTATTGCGGCTTTTGGCCTTGCGCTCCGCCGCCTGCTGCAAGCCGTAGTTGTGGAGCTTGGCGTGGGCGATCTCATGGACGGCGGCGGATACCGTCTGCACCTCGCTCATGCCCTCCCGCAGCGTGATGCTCTGGGATTTGGGGCTGAAATAGCCGTCCACATCGGCGGACAGAGGCTTTACCTCCACCGGCACGGGCGAGGAGCGGCGCAGCGCCTCCATGAACGCCTCATAATTCTCCACGCTTCCGGTCAGGTTGGCGACGGGACTGGCCACACGCTCCGGCAGGGGCTTTCCGTCCGTCTGGGCGTAGTCGAACACCTTGACCGGGCGGAACATGGGGATTTCGATTTCCTTTTCCTCGGTGACGATTTTGCCGTCCGCATCCAGAATGGGCAGCTTGGTGTCCGGGTCGAGCTTTTCCTGCTCGATTTTCTTCTTATACGGCGTGGGCGCGATGATGGTGATGCCCTTCTCGCCCCGCAGCACATGGCGGGAGAACTTGTCCCGCCAGCGGTTGTAGCCCGCCACAAGTGTGGCGTCCGGGCGCTGCAAGTGGATGAGCGCCTGATTGTTGAGGGAATAGTTATGAAACCGGCTCATGGTGCGCAGGTAATTGCGATACTTTTCCATATCGCCGGATTCAAAGATGTCGCGGATGCCCGCCTCGATGCGGTCGGTGATCTCCTTGAGCTGTTCTCTGTTTTTACCGGGCTTCTCTGGCATTTTTGCCTCCTTTCATCAGGTCGATACGCAGGAGCTGAATCCCCCGCGAAAGATATTCCCGTAAATCCGTTTTTCCGCAGAGATAGCGGATGTCGCCTGCCTTGTCCTGCTCACGCAGCGTCCACAGGTCCGCCGCCCACCGGACAAATACCGCGTCCGGCACGTTGAAGGGCTTTTTGCGGCGAAGATAGAGGCTGTGCCGTCCCAGCACCATGATCGTGCAGACGGTATTGACCACATCGAGAGAACATTCGTTGAGTACGGCGATCCTCCGTTCATACGAGGCCGCGCCCAACAGCTCGCGCAGCGCAGGCTTGGCATTTTCAATCAATGCCGGATAATCCGCTCTTGTCGGATACGGAGATTTTCGTGTCATAGGCACTTCCTTTCATTTCATGGGCTGTTTACCCCTAAAATGGCAGCGCCCGCGCAGGGGTAGGCTTTCCTGTGCGGGCGCTCGGTTCTTATTCGTTTTCGGAGTATATACTCCTTGCGGGCGGCGTATATCCGGCGTTTTTGGCGCGCTCGCTGGCGGCCCTGCGCCGCTCGTCGCTGAACGGCTCCCGGACGCTGACGCAGCTTTTCGGCACGGCGTAGCTGACCGCTCCGGCATGGACGGCCTTATCCGGGTACACCTTGTCCGGGTATTTCTCCGCAAGGCGCTTGAGCTTGCGCTTCAGCTTCGGGTCGTGGGTGTAGATGCTGGCGGTGGATTCTTCCTCGTTGTAGAGGATGATACTTTCCTGCTCCAGCTTGGAGAGCTTCATGTCCTCGCCCCCTTGTCAAATTCCAAACGGAAGCGGACGCTCTCGACGGTATCCTCCAGCACGGCGGTGGCGTCGTAGGTGCCGCCGGTCTTTTCGGAGTAGAGGCCGGTGAGCTTCACCCGCCCGTCTGCCAGCAGCGCGGCGGCGACCTTTTTTGTCAGCACGGCGCGCTTGGCGGCAAAGAACTTATTGTCCCGCCACAGCCCGAAGCGGCAGTCGTTTTTCTCGCAGAAGAAGCCCTTTTTGCTCTCACTGACCTCGCCGCCGCAGCGGGGGCATTTGCCAATGATCTCCCGGCCGGAGGGGAACAGCACCTCCGCGCCGGAGATGACCTGATAGGTTTTTACCAGCTCCGTGAGCATATCCGCAATGCCGGTCATGAACTCGTCCGGGGAAAGCTCGCCGCGCTCCACCTGCTGCAAGCGGTATTCCCATTCGGCGGTGAGAAGCGGGGACTGTAGCTGCTCCGGCAGCACGGTGATGAGGGAAACGCCGGTATGGGCAGGCACAAGGCTGACGGCCTTCTTTGCCCGCTTGCGCTCCACAAAGCCCGTGGCTACCAGCTTTTCGATGATGGTGGCGCGGGTGGCGGGCGTTCCCAGCCCCTTTCGTTCCGCTTCTTCCGGCATATCTTCCTTTCCGGCAGTCTCCATGGCGGAGAGCAGCGTATCCTCCGTATAATGCTTGGGCGGCGTGGTCTTGCCCTCCTTTACGGCGGCTTCGGCGCAATCCAATACCTGCCCCTCCGACAGCTCCGGCAGCGCGGCGTCCCGCTTTTCCTGCGCGAGATACCGCTTCCAGCCGGGAACGAGGGTGGTTCTGCCCTTGACGGTGAATACAGCGCCGCCGCACTCCAGCGTAACGGCGGTTTCTGCATAGCGGTGGGCGTCGCTGACCGCACGGAGAAGCTGACCTGCCACAAGGCGCAAAATCTCGCGCTCGCCCAGCGGCAGCACCGACACGTCCGCCTTGCCCGCGCTGGCGGTGGGGAGAATGGCGTGGTGGTCGCTGACCTTGCGGCTGTCGCAGACCTGTCTTGCGTTCACACGCTCCGGTGCGATGGTTTCGCAGATGGCGGCGGCAACGGCTGCAAGCTCCGGCACGGAGGGTTCCAGATCATCTGTGAGGAAGCGGCTGTCCGTGCGGGGATAGGTGCAGAGCTTCTTTTCATAGAGCGCCTGCAAGTAGTCGAGGGTCTGCTGGGCGGTATAGCCGAGGCTGCGGTTGGCCTCCCGCTGGAGCGCGGTCAGGTCGTAGAGCCAGGGCGCGTTCTCCGTTTTTTCCGTGCGCTGCACCGTCCTGACCGTGACCGGCTGACCGGCGCAGGCGGCGGCGAGGGCGTCCGCCTCCGCTTTTTCTTTGAACTTTTCGGACACTACGGCAAAATCGCCGCAGCGAAGATTTACCGTGTAAAAGGCTTCCGGGCGGAACGCCCCGATCTCCGCCTCCCGCTGGACGATGAGCGCCAGCGTGGGCGTCATGACGCGCCCCACGTTCAGAGTGCGGTGGTAGAGGACGGAAAACAGGCGCGTGGCATTGATGCCCACCAGCCAGTCCGCGCGGGCGCGGCAGAGGGCGGACTGGTGCAGTCCGTCGTATTCCCGTCCCGGACGAAGGTCCGCAAAGCCCCTGCGGATGGCCTCGTCCTCCATGGAGGAGATCCAAAGCCGCTTCATGGTCTTTGTGCAGCCCGCCATGTAGTAGACGGTGCGGAAGATCAGCTCGCCCTCGCGCCCTGCGTCGCAGGCGTTGATGACCTCGGTCACGTCCTCCCGGCACATGAGCTCCCGCAGCAGCTCAAACTGTTTGGCTTTGTCCGCTTTCAGCGTGAAGCGCCAGCTTGCGGGCAGGATGGGCAGATCGTCATAGCGCCACTTGGCGTACTTTTCATCGTACACATCCGCGCCCGCCAGCTCCGCCAGATGCCCATAGCACCAGCTTACAAGGAAGCCGTTTCCTGAAAGATAGCCGTCGCTGCGTTTGGTCGCGCCCAGCACGGCGGCGATGGACTGGGCGACGGAGGGCTTTTCTGCGATCACTAATTTATGGTGTGTCATATTCATTTTTCTCCTTTTTGCATAGCAAAAAGCAGCCCCGAAGGACTGCTTTTCGTGTCTGTTGTTCTAATCGTATGTGGGTCAGGGCCGTTCAAGTCACCGCTTCCGTATCACATCCTTTTTCGCTGCATCTGGTCTCTCATGGGTACATTGTGCATCGGCGGGAGAAGGCGGCAAGTGTCGGGGTCCTAACGTTCCGGCGCTTTCCCCCGCAGTTTCTCCCGCAGGTCGGTGTCACGGTAGCAGGGACGGAGGCAGACGGTGCCGTAGCGGGAACAGCCGCAGCAGAAATGTCCCTCCGGGGCAGGGGTGCGCGGCGTTTCCTCCTTTCCCGGATAGGGGCGCTGCATCATCAGCCGCTCCAGCGGGTTTTTGGTGAAAAGGGTCATGCATCCGCGTCCTCCGTTTCCTCCGACTCGTCCGCATCGTCCTCGTTTTCGTATTCCTCATCTTCATCCTCATCGCCGTAGTCGTAATCGTCCAAGTCCACAGGTCCCTTTGTGTCGGGCTTCTTCTTACGGAGCTTGAACCAATACAGCGCGCCGCCGCCCGCCATCAGGAGTACCAGCACAATCACAACAAGACCGCTGCCGGACTTCTTTTCGCCGCCGTCCTTGTCGGGGCTGTCGGTCGTATCCGGTGTCGGGTCGGGCTCCGGCGTCTTTTCCGCGACCTTTTCCTTGCCCATGCACTCCGTCATATTGGTCTTGCAGACTGCGCAGGCGGTGTTGACCGCACCTGCCTCGCACTTGTCTTTGCAGGAGCAGGCTGCGGCGCTGCCGCCGTTCTCCATCAGCGCCATGAGGTCAGCCTCGTCCACAAGGTTGAGGAAATACACGTTTTCCGTGTCTCCGGAGCGGTCAATGACGATGTAGAAGTAGTTGCCGTTTTTGCTCTGGACGGTGATGAACTGCTTGTTTTCTGCCGCTTCCTCCACGCTGGCATAGGGCGCGGACTGCAAAATGTCGTCGATGAGGGTCAGATTCCCGTCCGGGGTCAGCGCCTCGCTGCCCTGCTGCTCCGGCAGTCTGACGGTTTCCGTGGAGATGGTGATGCTGTCAATGGAGGACGGCGGCGTTTCGCTTCCGTCCTCACTTTGTTCGTAATAGCCGCCGTCTGCGTAGGCGGTGGCGGAAAGGGCGGTCATGCAGCAGAATACCGCCAGCAGACCGGCAAAAAGCCGGGTGTTAAACTTCCTCATACTGTTTTTCCTCCGTTTCGTTCCGTTCAGCCTCCGGCGCGGGGAACTGCCCCTGCCGCATGGACTGAAGAAGCCGGGAGAGCTGTTCCGGCGTAAAGCCGCTTTCCCGCACTATACCGATGATGTCGGTGTTCTCAAGTTCCATGATCTGGCTGTCGATTTCTCTGTTGCGGGTCTGGAGCGCGGCGATTTTGCCGTTGTTCTTCTCGCGCTCCGCCCGCAGCCTGCTGATTTTCGGGTTCATATTCGGCTCCTTTCTGAGAGATCAGGGCGCAGGTAAACGCCCGTAAGCAAGGAAATGGGATTGCCAGTAGCTTGAATTGAGGCTTGTGTACTGGATGGGGTCGCCACAGTGAAGCATCATATCATTGCCGACGTAAATGCCCACATGGGACGCGCCGGTGGTGTCATAGGTGCCTTGGAAGAACACCAGATCGCCGGGGCGCAGGTTGGCGGCGGACACCCGCGTACAGAGCTGGCGCAGTCCCTCCGCGCCCAGCCTGCCGAAGCTCCAGTCCACGCCGCAGTTGTTGTAGACATAGCTGACGAAGCCGGAGCAGTCGAAGGAGGTGGCGGGCGTGCTGCCGCCCCAGACGTAGGGGTAGCCGAGATACTTCTCCGCCTCCTTGATGATGGCGGCGAACTGCGCGTCCTCCAGCGCCTCCGGGGGTATCTCGTACTTCTCATAGTCGGCGGTGTAGTATTTCCCGATGTACTCCGAGCCGCCGAACAGGTCCGGGCGGTTGCCCAGCGTCGCCATATACATGGCATACAAGGAGAGCTGATCCTGCGACATGATATAGACCGGCACATGGGAGAGGTTGAAGTTTTCCAGCCGGACTGTGCAGATGTAATAGGTGTACGGCACCTGCACGGTATATTCATAGCTGTGCAGATTGCCCTCCGCATCGGTATAGTAGCCGGTGCGCGTTTCGGTGCGGTATCTCGTTTCCGTGGTGACGGTTTCCGTTAGGATGTACTGCTTCTCAAACAGCATATCGAGTATGCCGCCGACCTCGGAAAGCGTCCACTCCCTGCCCATGAGGGCGGTGACGGCGGAAATCAGCACATAGGGGTCATGCTCGATGTCGTCCAGATCAAAATGGTACTCATCGTAGTCGTGGGTGCTTTCGTAGGTGTCGAGATACTGCTGCAATTCCGCTTCCATGGCGCAATATTGCGCCTCTGCCGCCAGCATATCCGCGTCCTCACTGGGGTAGGTGGATACGTTGACGCCGGTTGCCCCGCCCTGAATCAGCATGGAGCAGGAGGAAACGGTGCAGAGGATGAGGACGATTATTGCCGCGATGCCGCCCACGATAAGAAAGCCCTTTTTGTGACGGGCGATGAACTCACTGGTTTTCTTTGTGTTCTCCGCGGCTTTCCGCGCCGCCTTTGCCGTTGCTTCGGAGGCTTTGACCGTATTCCCAGCGCTTTTTCCGGCTTTGGCGGCGGCGTACTCCCGCTTGATGGCCTGCTTTTGCTGCCAGCGGGAGTAGGGATTGCTGGAAAACTGCGGGTCATGGTGCTGTGCCGTTTTGTCCAGCGCACGGAGGTTGGCGCGGTCTGCCTTGACCTCGGCCCGGTCCGCGTCGCGGTATGGCTTCTCCTTGTGAGAGCGGTGGGCGTGCTGTGCAAGGCGCACGGCGCGCTCCGCCGCCTGCTCCACGCCGTGGGCGCTCTCCACACCCACATTATCCTGCTCATGCTCCCGAATCTCCCTGTGGACGGCGGACAGCGCCGCCGCACCGGGCGCGTCCCGCAGAGCGTGGGTGAGCTTGGAGGGCGGTCGCTTCTTATCCACCTCCTCAAAGGAAAGTCGCGTTGTGACCCTGCCGGTCTGCGGGTCTACCGTGTGCTGCTTCCGCTTTACGGTTTTCTTGGGTATCTTCGCCTCGGCCTTTTCCAGCTTTTGATAGGCTTTATCCGCTTTTTTGACGGCCTTTTTCAGTTCCGGCGCTGTCCGCTCCTCCTGCGTGAACAGCAGCCGGGGCGAGCGTTTGCTCATGTGACTTCACCTCCATTCGGGGCATACGGTACGCCGAGAAAGTCCAGCACCTTGCCGCAGCCCAATTTGTGGATACAGAAATCGTACTGCTTGGGATGTGTCAGCGCCATGCGCTGAAAGCGGTTCGGCTCCTTTTCCAGATGAACGCCGAACATACAGAACATACAGCCGGTGCGCTTCGCGCCGGTGGTGGTCAGCCTGCCGTTTTCCTCCACGATCTCGCCGTAAACGGAGGCATACGGGATGCCGGTCATTTTGAGATAGGCCAGCACATCCTGCTCTGTCCAGAAGGACATGGGATGAGAGGTGGGGTCCCGCTTGTGATAGGCGTTGCATCCGATTTTGAGATAGACGCTCTGGCGGCGTGCGCTCTCACAGGCCATGGTCGCAATGATCTGCTTTCTACCGGTTTCCCGGTTATATCTGTGCAGGGGACGCTCCTTTATCACGGTGCAGCAGGCGTCAGAAACGGGAAATGGAGCATCCAGCAGGACGCGCCATTTCTGATACCGTTCATTGAATTTTGAGGGCGTACCGTCCCGGTTCAGGCCGTTCAGGTGGCAGAGCGCCCATGTGCCGCCCTTTCGGGCGTAGCGGATGCGCCGCGCCACATCCTTGGATATGACGGGATAGCCGTATTCCGATATGACCTTTGAAAAGGGCATCTCCGGGCGCAGCCACGTTACATTGGGAACGGTTTTGACAAACTCCCGTATCTCCGGGTATTCCAGCCCCGTGTCCACAAACACGGCGGGAATGTCGGGGAACGCCCGCCGCGCAAGGTCCAGCAGCACGGTGCTGTCCTTGCCGCCCGAAAAGGAGACGGCTACCTTGCCGTCGTAGTGGTGATACCATTCAATGATCTTCGCCTGCGTCACGCGAATTTTCCGCTCCAGCGGCCACGCATGCATGACGCTCAAATCCTGCCGGGTGTAGGCGTTCATACCGCGACACCTCCGATCCGTTTCTCTGCCAGCGTACAGTATTCCGGGTTCAGCTCGATGCCGATGTAGTGCCGTCCGAGCTGCTTTGCCACCGCCGCCGTAGTGCCGGAGCCGAGGAAGGGGTCCAGCACGACGCCTCCGGGCGGGCAGCCTGCCAGCAGGCAGGTTTCCGCCAGCTTTGGCGGGAAAGCGGCGAAATGCCCGCCCCGGTACGGCACGGTGTTGATCTGCCATACGTCGCGCTTGTTGCGAAGCTGTGGAATATCTGCATCCGTATAGGTTCCGGCAGCTCTTGGCAGATTGATTTTCTGGATATTCTGCTGTCCGGGAATGCCGCTTCCGTGCTTGGTAGCCGTGCTTCGTGCGCCTTTCATGCGCCGTACCGTCGTTTCCGCAACCGGCTCCGCGATGGCGGCAGCATCGTAATAGTAGCGTCGGGACTTGGACAACAGGAAGATATGCTCATAGCAGCGGCTTGGCCTGTCCTTGGTGCTTTCCGGCATGGGGTTCGCTTTCATCCAGATGATGTCCGAGCGCAGATACCAGCCGTCTGCGCGCAGCGCAAAGGCAAGCAGCCATGGCACGCCAATCATATCCTTTGCCTTGCAGCCCTCCACCTTGCCGTTGAGGGCGACCGCCTGACCGGTCCTGCCGTTGGGGTACTTGGGGTCGAGGCTGTCCCCCTGATTGCCCTTTCCGGCATAGGTGTCCGCGATGTTGAGCCAGAGGGTGCCGTCCGGTGTGAGAACGCGCCTGACCTCCCGGAAAATGGAAGTCAGACGCTCCACATACAGCGCCGGGGTTTCCTCCCGCCCGATCTGCCCATCTACGCCGTAATCCCGCAGTGCGTAGTACGGCGGCGAGGTTACGCAGCAGTTCACGGAATTGTCCGGCAGGGTTTTCAGCACGGTCAGGGCATCGCCGCAGTAAATGCGGTCAGCCTGCATAGTCGAACTCATCCCTTAGAAGCGAGGTAAGCCCCTCGACAGCCGTGAGGATGTCCCTGCACACGCCGGTCAGCTCAGATATGGCCGGTTCTCCGTCATACTCAAATACGTCGGCGTCCTCATTGTCCTCGTCCGCCTCACGCTCTGCGGTGTATTCACGCTCCATGCGCTCGGCATACTCGCAGCAGCGTTCGCCGGGGCAGCAGGGATTATCCGCAGGAATGTAACCGGCGTATTCCGGCTCGATCAGGTCGTTTTCGATGAGGTCGGACAAGTCCGCAAGGTCATGGGATTTGAGGTAATTGAGCGCCATGCCCCAAGAACTGAACATCTCCTCGCAGCGCTCGTCAAAGTCGAGGGTGGATCTGCGTACAAGGTCCAGATAGCCGTCCTTCTCGGCTCCGTTTTTGATGTAGTGCATGAGGATGGTCGCCATCCACAGCAGCTCCAGCTTTTCCTCGATGTGGCGCAGATAGTCCTCGCCGTGGATCAGGTACAGATTTTCTTTTTCCATTGTGATGCTCTCCTTTACATTATTTATAGTAGAATCAGGTCAGGCGATTTCGCCCAGCATGGTGAGAAACAGCGACTTGCCCTTGGGCGTGACAAGGGTATATACCCCCTGATGCCCGTTGACGGCGATATAGTCCTTTACGAAGAACAGGCCGTCGCTGGCGGGCTTGGCATAGGGCAGGAGCGTACCGGAGGGCGCACGGTAGAGATAGCGCTTGCGGATGAGGAACGCGGTGAACATTTTCTCCGGCACCTTCAGCTCCTTTGCGGTGGCGCGGAGATTGGTGCAGCACTCCGGGTGGATGAATGCGTCGTAAAAGTCCGCCTTGGGCTTTGCCAGCCGCAGCTCCCGCTGAAGCAGCTCGTTCTTCCGCTGTTCCTCCAGCATCCGCTGCGCCATGAGCAGCACCAGTTCCGGGTTTTCCAAGACCTGCTCCAACACGGATTTTGTCATGTACGCGCCGTGCTTGCGGATGGCTGGAATGACCTCATGGGTGATCCAGCGCTTGAACGCCTTTGCCTCCGGCTTGCGGGAGCCAAGGACTAAAGTGTAAAGTCCCGGCTCGTTGACAATAGTGGCATCACCTTGACGCCCTAAGTTGAACTTAGCCCGTTCATCTTCATCAAGGCGGCTTACTGCAATCGTGGGATTGCTCAGGTCTAAGACGCTGCACACATCCGCCGCTACAAACCACGGCTCGCCGTTGAGGTTCAGCGTTCGCACCTTTCCAAAGGCTTCGTTTTCAAAAAGCATCAGTTTGTTTTCCATCGTGCAATTCCTTTCTTGTTTTGTTATGCAGTCTGCTCCTGTGGCTTGGTGGTGAGCAGGTCATAGAGTTCCCCGCGGGGGAAACGGTCTACAAAGGGAAGAATGACGTTGCCGTAAAAAAGCAGCCCTTCGCCTTCACCGCTGTGGGTGACATACGAGAGCTGATGCGGGGAGATATTGAGCTGCTTGGCGAGAATCTGCCGGTCGCCGCTGGCCTGATTGAGCATGAGGATGAAATCGCTGTTCTCAAAGATGTTCTCCACCTCGCGGGAGGAGAGCAGGTCTTTGACGTTCTGGGTGATGCCCGTGGGAATGCCTCCCCACTTGCGGAAGCGCTTCCAGATTTCCACGGTGTAGGCCGCCGTCTGCTCCTCGCGCAGCAAAAGGTGCATTTCGTCAATGTAGTAGCGAGTGGATTTGTGGGCTTCCCGGTTGACGGTCACTCGATTCCACACGGCGTCCTGCACGATGAGCATCCCGATCTTCTTGAGCTGCTTGCCCAGCTCCTTGATGTCGAAGGACACGATGCGGTTTTCAATGTTGATGTTGGTGCGGTGGTTGAACACGTTGAGAGAGCCGGAAACGTAGATTTCCAAAGCCGTTGCGATGTACTGCGCCTCCTTTTCCTCCTGCCGCCGCAGCTCGTTATACAAGTCCTCCAGAATCGGCATATTCTCCGGCGCAGGGTCGCTGAGATAATCCCGGTACACCATGCGCACACAGCGGTCGATGATGGTCTTTTCCACCGGCATGAGGCCGTCCTTGCCGCCCACGATCAGCTCGCAGAGGGAGAGGATGAAGTCGGATTTCAGGCTCAGCGGGTTCTCATCGTCGCTGTAATTGAGATTCAGGTCCATAGGGTTGATGTAGTGCGGGCTTGTGGGGGAAATTTTGATGACCTGCCCGTGCAGACGCTCCACAAGCGGTCCGTATTCGGCTTCGGGGTCACAGATGATAATGTCGTCGTCGGTAACGAGGAACACGTTGGCGATCTCCCGCTTCGCCGCAAAGCTCTTGCCGCTGCCGGGTGTTCCAAGGATGAGGCCGTTGGGGTTCTTGAGACGCTTGCGATCTACCATGATGAGGTTGTTTGAGAGGGCGTTCAGCCCGCAGTACAGGGCTTCCTTGCCGTCCTGAAACAGCTCCTGCGTGGTAAAGGGGATAAAAATAGCGACGCTGGAGGTGGTCAAGCCCCGCTGTATTTCGATCTGGTTCAGCCCCAAGGGGAGGCTGCTCATCAGTCCCTCCTCCTGACGGAAATCAAGGCGGGTAAGTTGGCAGTTGTACTTCTGGGCGATGGAGGCTGCCTGAAATACGTTGTTGTCAAGCTGCTGGCGGCTGCCTGCGGTGTTGACCACAATAAAGGTCAGCAGGAACATTCGCTCGTTGCGGCTTTGCAGGTCTTGCAGCAGCTTCTTCGCCTCCGTGCCGTAGGTGGCAAGGTCCGAGGGGATGATGTCCATGTCGTATCCGGCGCGGACGGCCTTTTTCTGCTCCTCGATGGTCATTTTCTGCAAATCCGTGATCTTCCGCTTGATGGTCTTGATGGCCTTGACCTGATCCACGGACTGGACGTGCATACTGACGATGAGGGAGCTTTCCATGTCGAGGAAGTCCGCCAGCATCCGGTCGTTCAGCTCTGGCGCTAAAATCTGCAAGAAACTGGCGCAGCCGATGCGCTTGCCGACGCCGAAGGAGCGCCCGGTGCGGAACTCAAAGGAGCTGGGCGCGATGAAGTCCTTGACCGAAAGCCCGGAGGGTGCCAGCCAGTCCCACGAGAAGCGGAACGGCTCCTGCTCGTCCATGTGTAGCATCCCGTGCAGCAGCCGCAGCCGCTCCGTGCCGTTCATCGGCTCCGCCGCTACGCCGAGGCGCTTGAAGTTGTTGAGGATGTCCGTTTCGATGCGCTCCAGCCTCGGCTTTGCCGCTTTCAGCCCGTCCGCCTCCACGCCGAAGGTCAGGTACTTGGTCTTGATGAGGCCGTTGTTGCCGCGGGCAAGCTGGTTCTGGAGCATCTGGGTATATTCCAGACGGATGCTGTCAAAATCGTCGCCCTGCGGCGAGATGGTGATGTACCTTGCATAATTGTCCTTGTTGGCGGACATATTCACGAAGGAAAGCTGAAAGCGCACGGAGCTGTCGAAGTAGTTGAGGAAGTCGCACCAGCCGTCAAAAATAGCGGTCTTGTCCTCGTTCTGGTTGAGCTGGTAGTTGATGTCCTGAAATTGGACGGTTTTCGTGTAGTAGCTGTCCGTCACGCGGCAGATGCCGTCGGGGAACATCCGCTGAAACGGGATGCTGTCCTGTGCGGACTTCTGTTTCTTATCCTGCCGCTTCGCTCTTGCGATGGCGGCCTCGATCTGCCTGCGTTCGGCGCGGGTGAGTTTTGTGCGGGTGGACAATGCGATACACCTCCCGGTCTAAATTGTCCTGCCGTTCCAGAACGGCGTAGAAATTATTGGTTGCGTAGGGGCGCTGCTTGGGGCGCAGGAAGCAGACCTGCACGATGTTGCGGACGATCTTTTCAAGGGGCTGTCCGTTCTTCTCATACATGGCCAGCAGAAAAAAGGGCAGCATGAGCAGGATCATGCAGATCGCCGCCGTGCTGACGCCGGTATGGGGTTTGAGCAGGAAGAACAGCGGAACGCCAAGCGCCGCGCCCGCGCCGAAGCAGACGAGCTGGCGCTTCGTCAGGTTCAGCAGCACCTTGGTCTTGACCGCGTTCAGGTCCTTGGGTACGGGGACGTATGCCATATTGGTTTACCTCCGTCAATGACTGTTGAAGATTGACTTTGCGAGACTGCTGGTTTTGAACAGGGTGAAGCAGAGCAGCACCGTGTAGCCCATGCACAGCCAGATGGCCGTGGAAATGTTGTCGTCTATGAGCATATTCTGTACCAGCACCGCGTAGATGGCGATGCAGACGATGATGAGAAAGCCCTGAAACGCCAAAGCCAACAGGGAGCGGAGATAATTCTGCCCCATGCCGCCCCATTCCTTGCCCATCATGGTGGCCATGGGGATGGGCGCGATGCTGGTGACGAGGTAAATCTCGATCATTCTGCCGTAGATGATGATAAAGATGCAGATGGTCAGCGCCCACATGGAGAAGCCCACCACGAAGGATTGCAGCCACAGCCCCAAAAGCGTCCACACGTTCATCTCCAGCAGCCGCGCCTCAAGGTCCGCGATATGGTCGGCAAGGTTGATGGAGGTGTTGCCCACGATAAGGCCGGAGGCGCGGTTGACCACGCTCTGCGCCGCCTCAAATACGCCCATGACGATATTCCATGTATTGGACACGATGAGGACGGCAGCCGCCGTCTTGAATACCCAGCGAAAGAATACCCATGTGTCGATGTCGTGGAGGTTATTGCGGTCTGCTATGAGCTGGATCAGTTCCAGCGTCATCACAAAGGCGAGAATCACGCCTGCAATGGGCAGGATCAGGTTGTCCGAGAGAGAGCGGATCATGCTGTAAATGCTGGCGTTCCACGCCTGCGGGGTGCTGCCGATGTGTCCCGCCGCCTCCGCGACCTTGGCGTTGACGTTATCAAAGAGGCCGGTCAGGTTGTCCATGATGCCCCCGACCAGCAGCTCCTTGAGCCATTCGGTGAATTTTTCCCATATCAAATCCAATGGGTCAGCCCTCCTTTCCCGCCCCCGCCCGTGTCAGGCGGGCAGGGGCGAAGGGTTTTTTTACATTGCGGCATGGACGGGATTAACCGAACAGCCCTTTGAGCAGCGGCACGAGAATCATACCGATGAGCGCCACACCGCCGCCCGCCATGAGCTGTTTCATGCCCTGCGATTTTATTGATGTGTGATAAAGAAGCAATAGAAGTGTAAAAAATTTTGCCGTTCCTA